>CAJDTN010000002.1_pt1 | contig 131808 bp, 118 predicted proteins | sample 7389801 | NCBI WGS metagenome assembly CAJDTN01 (sample SAMEA7055653, study PRJEB34461) | soil metagenome | biome: terrestrial ecosystem; feature: Peninsula; material: soil | place: Antarctica | collected 2016
GCGTTCCGGGAAGCCGGCGTGCGCGTGCCGCAGGACATCGCGCTGGCTGGCTTCGACGACATCCCGATCGCCCGCTACGTCACGCCGACGTTGAGCACGGTGCGGGTGCGGATCGCGGACTTCGGCCGTCTCGCGCTGGGCTTGTTGGCCGATCGACTTGAACACCCCGAGCAGGAATCACCTTCCGCGGACACGCTCGGTTTTGAAATCGTGGTACGCGAAACATGTGGCGCGAATACCTCCACATCCACGCCAAAAAGCACCTCCAAATCGTCTCAGCAAGCTGCCCGGGGAGGGGAGCGATGAAAACCTCAATGCACTTCAAGAAGAATTTGCTGGCTGGACTGATCGGCGCATCGATCATGTCACTCGGCGTCGCACCCTCGTTTGTGATGGCCGCGAGCTCGGACGCAAACCTGCGGGGCCGCGCGCCTCCGAATGCGCTGGTGACCGCCAAGAACGTCGCCACGGGCTCGACCCGCGTGACCAAGGCCAACAGCGAAGGCAGTTATGCGCTGATCGGGCTGCCGCCAGGCACCTACACGATCGACGCCGGGCCAGGCACGGCGCAGACCGTTACGTTGAGCGTGGCCTCTACCGCGACGCTGAACCTGACTGCCGCGGCGGCAGCGACCTCCGCGCCATCGGTGACCAGCGCCACCACCCTCAGCGGGGTCACCGTCACTGCGGCCGCGTTGCAGGAAGTGAAAACCTCCGAGGTTGGCAACACGGTATCGTTGCGGCAGATCGATACCACGCCACAGTCTTCGCGCAACTTCCTGCAGTTCGCCGACACTGTGCCAGGCATGGTCTTCACCCGCGATACGAATGGCAACACCAGCTTGCGTTCGGGCGCCCAGGCCAGCAGCGCGATCAACGTGTACATCGACGGCGTCGGTCAGAAGAACTACGTGTTGCCGGGTGGCGTCACCGGCCAGACCGGCAGCCAGGGCAATCCGTTCCCGCAACTGGCCATCGGCGAATACAAGGTCGTCACCTCGAACTACAAGGCGGAATACGACCAGATCTCCGGTGCTGCCCTCATCGCGCAAACGAAGTCCGGTACCAACACCTTCCACGGGGACGTCTTCGGCGACTTCACCAATACCGCGATGCGCGCGCAAACGCCTTCCGAGGAGGCCAATCACAAGAAAACGACATCGCACGAGAAGGACTACGGCTTTGACCTCGGTGGTCCGATCCTCCAGGACAAGGCGCATTTCTTCATCGCCTACGAAGGCAAGGAGTTCGATACGCCGACCACGGTGGTGCCGGGCCTGATCGGTGGCGGCTACGATACCCAGCTGCCGCCCGACGCACGCGCCCAGATCGGACCGACCAGCCTGCCATTCAAGGAAAACGACTGGTTCGGCAAGATCGATTACGAACCCACCGATCGGGATCGCTTCGAGCTCAGCGCCAAGTACCGCGACGAGACCCAGATCTCTGGTATCGGCGGGGCTACCACGGCATCGGCAGCGCTCAATGTCGACAACACCGACAAACGCTACGACCTGCGCTGGGATCACAGCGCCTACAACTGGTTCAACCGGGTGCAGGTGACCTATGAAGATGCGTTCTACTCGCCCACGCCGGCAAACCTCGGCGCCGGCGCACGCTATACGCAGGACACCAACCAGAACCAGACCATCCTGCAGACCGGCAATTCCCCGCTGGCCCAACAGAACAAGGGTCAGAAAGGCCCGTCGATCCAGGATGACCTGACCTTCAACGATTTCGAGTGGAACGGCGACCACGTCATCAAGCTGGGCGTCAAGTACAAGGAAGTGAAGCTGACCGCGCAGGACGCCGGCGATGCGAACGCGTTGTTCAGTTATGCCGTCAGTCCCACCAACGGCACGGAGGCGATCCCCTATCAAGTGCAATTCGGCTCGCCGACGCCCGGGCAGAGCCCGGTGGCGATCAGCCGCGCCAAGCAGTTTGGCACCTATGTCCAGGACGATTGGGCGGTCGACGAGCACCTGACCTTGAACATCGGCTTCCGCTGGGATTACGAGAAGACGCCGTCGTATCTCAACTACGTCACCCCGGCCAACGCGGTGGCCGCCCTCAACAGCCAGGACCCCAAAGCGCCCGCAGGCCAGACCTATGCGCAGACGCTGGCCAACGGCGGCGTAGACATCAACGACTACATCAGCACCGGCAACAATCGCAAGGCGCCGAAAAACCAATTCCAGCCCCGCTTCGGGTTTTCCTATGATCTCAACGGTGACCAGACGCATGTGATCTTCGGCGGTATCGGCCGCTCCTACGACCGCAACTTGTACCAGTCGATCCAGGTCGAGCAGACCAAGTCGGTGCTGTCGCAGCCGACCCTGCAGTTCAACACTCCCACCCATCCGTGCACGGTAGGAGTCGGTACCTGCTACGCGTTTGATCCCTCGTTCATGGACATCGCCACCCTGCAGGGGCTGGTTGCCGGGTCCAATACCGGCAAGGAAGTCGACGCGATCAACAACAAGCTGCGGACGCCTTATTCGGACCAGGTCAGCATTGGCATGCGCAACACGATCGGCGAGTGGAACACCAGCGCTGCGGTCGCCAACATCCGCAGCCACGACGGCCTGGTCTACACCCTGGGCAACCGCTATCCGGACGGCGCCTTCTGGAAGAACGGTAGCCAGCCCTGGGGCAACGGCATTCCCGGTTTTGGCAGCCTGATCATCGGCAACAACGGCCTGGAAACCGAGACCACCCAAATCCTGCTGTCGGCGGAGAAGCCCTACACCAAGGAATCGCACTGGGGCGTGACCATCGCCTACACGCACAGCAAGACTCGGCAGAACACCACCAGCGGCGATCCTACCGGCCAGTACGCGTTCGACTACAAGACCATCGGCGACTATCCGTTCGTGAGTTCCGGCGTAGCCAAGAACCGCCTGGTGGTGACCGGCAACCTCGATGGCCCCTGGGGCTTCGTGTTCGGCGGCAAGCTGACCTTGTCCACACCCGTCCCCAATATCGGCATCGCCTTCTTTGGTGCTCCAGCACCCAACCAGGGCGATGGTGTGACCACTGGCGCAGGTGGCCGGGTCTACGCGATCGCGCCTCCGGGCAACGGCCGCTTCCTGGTCGGCGGCAAGATCTTCGGCTATCGCGACATCGATCTGCAGGCGACCAAAAATTTCAAGGTCTACGGCAACCTCAATGCCTATGTACGCATCGATCTGATCAACGCGTTCAACTGGAACAACTCGGTTGACTATATGACCAACTTCGGTGGTGGCGGCGTTTACAATCCGCAAGTGTTCTACAACCCGACCGGTAACATCACCGGCTACCCGCGCACCTTGCGGGCCACCGCAGGCATCAGCTTCTAGGCCACCGGTGCAGGTCGGTTCGCAACGCCATACCGGCCTCGTGCAAAGCCCGCATCACGCGGGCTTTGCTTTCGCCATACTGAGCTTGCGACGAGAGCTGGGGGTTCCATGACTGACACGCGTTTGAAAAAAATCGTCATCGTCGGTGGTGGCACCGCCGGCTGGATGACGGCGGCGGCCTTCAGCGAGGTGCTGGGTCGCGACTACGACATACGCCTGATCGAATCAGCGGCCATCGGCACGGTCGGCGTGGGCGAAGCCACGGTGCCGCATCTGAAACTGTTCAACAATCTGCTGCGCATCGACGAAATCGAATTCATTCGCAAGACCAGCGCCACCTTCAAGCTGGGCATCCAGTTCAATGATTGGTGCCGCCTCGGCGACTCCTACATGCACGGTTTCGGCAACACGATCGGCCAGAGTCTTGGTCTGTTGCCGTTTCACCAGTACTGGCTCAAAGCGGCCAAGGCCGGCCGTGCCGGATCGCTGGGTGACTACGCGCTGCACACGCTGGCCGCGCCGCGCGGCAAGTTCATGGTTTCAGCCACCGATGTACCGCCAACTTCGCCGCTGGCCGACATCCCCTACGCGTACCATATGGACACCACGCTCTACGCACCGTTCCTGCGCGAGTACGCCGAGGCACGCGGCGTGCGCCGCACCGACGGGAAGGTGCTCGAGGCCAAGTTGCGGCCAGACGATGGCTTCGTCGAGTCGATACTGCTGGAGAGCGGCGAGGTCATCACCGGCGAGCTGTTCATCGATTGCTCCGGCTTCCGCGGCCTGTTGATCGAACAGGCGCTGCACACCGGCTATATCGATTTCAACGACTGGCTGCCATGCGACCGCGCCATCGCCGTGCGCACCGAGAGTGACGGCACGCTGCCGTCATTCACCCGTGCCACGGCACAGGCAGCCGGCTGGCAATGGCGTATTCCGCTGCAGCACCGCGCCGGCGACGGCTACGTGTATTCCAGCGCGCACATCAGCGACGACGAAGCGACCGCGACACTGTTACGCAACATCCAGGGGCGCCCGTTGTGCGAGCCGTTCCAGTTGCGCTTCACCGCCGGCACGCGGCGCAAGCTGTGGAACCGCAACGTGGTCGCCATCGGCTTGTCCAGCGGCTTCATGGAACCGTTGGAGTCAACCAGTATCCACATGATCCAAACCGGCATTTCGCGGCTGCTCAACCTGTTCCCCCGCGAAGGTTTCGACCCGGTGCTGGCCGAACGCTATAACGCGCAGTTGAAATTCGATACTGAGCGCATCCGCGACTTCCTGATTCTGCACTACCACGCCACCGAGCGCGACGACACGCCGTTCTGGAACCAGTGCCGCCAGATGTCGATACCGCAATCGCTGCAGGACAACATCGACCTGTTCACCGACAGCGGTCGCTTCTTCCGCAACGCCGAGGAACTGTTCGCCGAGATCAGCTGGGTGCAGGTGATGATCGGCCAAGGCATCATGCCGCGCAGCTACCACCCGCTGGTCGACAAAGTGCCGGACGCGCAGCTGTATGACTTCATCAACGATGTCGGCCGCACAATGGCCAATTGCGTCGAGCTGATGCCCACGCATCAAGCCTTCATCGACCGTCATTGTGCGATCGAGACCGTCGCCTAGCGTGGTGCACTGCCGATGCCGCGCGATCGAAGCTGACGCCGACGGCCCGCGTGTACTCCGCGCTGCCGCCTCGGTCAGGCCACGTGCATCCGCCGCTGCAGGCGTCTCGGTCGCCTGCACTCGCTAGCTCTCCACTTCGTCACAGGTAGTGCCAACCATGGGCTTTCGACGCCTCCGCCGCTTCCTCGCACCGTTTGCCCTGGCCCTGGCGGTCACCGCCATCGGCATGCCCCCGGCGGTGGCGCGAGATGTCGCCGTCTCCGCAACACACCACGCGCCGCTGGTCTTCGACGCGCTGCCGAGTGCACAACAGGCGCAGCTCGACGAGCTCGAGCACCGCACCTTCCAGTTCTTCTGGGACACCGCCAACCCGGCCAACGGATTGGCGCCGGACCACTGGCCGGGCCAGTCGTTCTCCAGCATCGCTGCGGTGGGTTTCGGCCTGACCGCCTACGGCATCGGCGCCGAGCGCGGCTGGATCAGCCGCGACCAGGCGGTGCAGCGCACCCTGGTCACCTTGCGCTTCCTTGTCGACGCGCCGCAGAACGCCAGCGAGGACAACGCCACCGGCTACCGCGGCTTCTTCTACCACTTTCTCGACATGCAGACCGGCTTGCGGCACAACCGGCGCACCGAGTTGTCCAGTATCGACACCACCTTGCTGCTGGGCGGCGTGCTGTTCGCGCAGTCCTACTACGACCGCGACACGCCGCAGGAAAAGCAGATTCGCCAGCTCGCCGACACGCTCTACAAACGCGTCGACTGGCCCTGGATGCAGGCGCGACCGCCGCTGGTCAGCATGGGTTGGACGCCGGGCGGCAAGTTCATCCCGCACGACTGGGAGGGCTACAACGAGGCGAACCTGCTCTACATCCTGGCGCTGGGTTCACCCACGCATCCATTGAAGCCTGAGGCGTGGAAGGCGTGGACCAGCAGCAGCGAGCGCGACTGGGGCACGCTTTACGGGGAAACCTTTCTCACCTTCGGGCCGATGTTCGGACACCAGTTCAGCGCCGCATGGATCGACTTCCGGGGTATCCGCGACGACTTCATGCGACGGCATGATTCGGATTACTTCGAGAACGGTCGCCTTGCCGCCCAGTCGCAGCGCAACTACGCGATTGCCAACCCGTCGGGCTGGACCGGCTACGGCAAGAACCTGTGGGGGCTGACCGCCAGCAACGGCCCCGGTTATTTCAGCGCCGTGGCGGACGGGCACGAACGCCGATACCTCGGCTATTCCGCGCGCGGCGTGGGCCTGCGCCGCATCGTCGATGACGGTACCATCGCGCCGACGGCCGCACTGGGCTCGATCGCCTTCGCGCCGGACATCGTGGTGCCGGAGTTCCTGCATATGAAAGAGCGCTACGGCAAGTACATCTACGCCAAGTACGGTTTCCGCGACGCATTCAACCTCACCTTGCGGGTTACCGATACCCCGTTGCGCACCGGCATCGTGGTACCCGGTTTCGGCTGGATCGACAATGAATACCTGGGCATCGACCAGGGCCCGATCCTGTTGATGCTGGAGAACTGGCGCAGCGGTTTCGTGTGGCGCGTGATGCGTGGCAACCCCCACCTGCGCAGGGGCCTGCAACGGGCTGGCTTCCGCGGCGGTTGGCTGCAACGGGCGGCAACAACGCCGTGACGCGCCGGCGCTGGCTGGCAGTGACCTCGCGTTGCGCCGTGGTGCTGCTGCTGGCCGGCCTGGGTGCATGCCGTAGTCATGATCAGGATCAGCACACCCTGACATTCTGGGCGATGGGTCGCGAGAGCGAAGCGGTGGCGCAGCTGATCCCGGCGTTCGAGCGCGAGCATCCGGAGATTCACATCCAGGTGCAGGAGCTGCCGTGGAAGGCGGCGCACCAGAAGCTGCTCACCGCGATCGCCGGCAACACCACGCCGGACGTGGCCCAACTCGGCAACACCTGGGTCGCCGAACTGCAGGCGCTGGATGTACTCGAACCGCTGCAGCCTTACGTGGATCACTCAACCGTGGTTCAACCAGCCGACTACTTCGCCGGCATCTGGGCCACCAATCGCATCGACGACACGCTGGTCGGCATCCCGTGGTATGTCGACACGCGCTTGCTGTTCTACCGCAAGGATCTGCTCAAGGCAGCCGGTTTCGCCGCGCCGCCGCACGATTGGACCGAATGGTCCCGGCAACTGGCCGCACTGCAGGCACATGCTGCCCCGAATCACTACGCGATCCTGCTGCCGACCAACGAGTTTGAGCAACTGCTGTCGCTGGCGTTGCAGCAGGACGAGCTGTTGCTGCGCGACGGCGGTCGTTACGGCAATTTCGAGAGCACTGGCTTCAAGCGGGCGCTGACGTTCTACGTAGACATCTTCAAGCGGCACGAGGCCCCGTTGCTGGCGAACACCGAGGTACCCAATCCGTGGGCCGAGTTCGGTCGCGGGGTGTTCGCGTTCTACTTCTCCGGGCCGTGGAACATCGGCGAGTTCCGCCATCGCCTGCCGCCCTCGCAGCAACGCGACTGGGCGACCGCGCCGCTGCCCGGCCCGCACGGCCCCGACGCCGGCATCGCCAGTGGCTCCAGCCTGGTGATTTTTCGCCACTCGCCGCGCAAGGCGCAGGCCTGGCTGCTGATCGAATACCTGTCCCGGCCACAGGTGCAACAGCAGTTCTACGCGCTGCTCGGCGACATGCCGCCGCGCCGCTCGGCCTGGCTGGGCGACGCGTTGCGCAGTGACCCTGCCGCGCAGGCGTTCCGCGACCAGCTGGAACGGGTCAAGCCGACGCCGCCGGTGCCCGAGTGGGAGCGCATCGTCACCGAGATGCAGCTGGTCGCCGCCGAAGCTGCGCATGGCCAGTTGACAGTGGACCAAGCCGCCGCCGAGATTGACCGGCGTGCCGACGCAATCCTCGCCAAGCGGCGCTGGATGCTCGATCGCGCACACCGGAAGCGGCAATGAATCGCACGCGCACCGCCTGGCTGTTCCTCACTCCAGCACTGCTGGTGCTGGGCGTGTTCTTCATCGCGCCGGTGATCGGCGCGCTGGGATTGAGCCTCACTGATTACGACCTGTACGCACTGGCCGACATCCGCAACCTGCGCTTCGTCGGACTGCACAACTACTGGGAATTGCTGCAGCGCCCGCTGTTCTGGACGGCACTTGGCAACACGTTCTACTTCGTCGCGGTCGGCGTTCCGCTGTCGGTCGGCGCCTCGCTGGGCACCGCGCTGCTGCTGAACTCGCCGCTGGCGCGCATGAAATCGTTCCATCGCACCGTGCTGTTCGCGCCGGTGGTGACCACGGTGGTGGCGGTGGCAGTAATCTGGCGCTACCTGTTCAACACCAAGTACGGGCTGGTGAACGATGCACTGGCCGGGCTAGGCCTGCACCCGGTCGACTGGCTCGGCGATCCGCACTGGGCGATGCCGACGATCATCGCGTTCGCGGTGTGGAAGAATTTCGGGTACAACATGATCATCTTCCTGGCCGGATTGCAGGCGGTCCCGCCGGAGCTGTACGAGGCGGCACGCATCGACGGCGCCTCGGCGCCGCAGCAGTTCTGGCACATCACCTTGCCGATGCTGAAACCGACCATGGTGCTGGTGATGGTGCTCACCGTGGCCGGCTATTTCCAGCTCTTCGCCGAACCCTACGTGATGACCGAAGGCGGCCCGCTGCAAAGCACGGTGAGCGTGCTGTACCTGATGTACGAGGACGGCTTCAAGTGGTGGAACCTGGGCGTCGCCTCGGCGGTGGCGTTCATGCTGTTCGGCATCATCCTGGTGATCACGATCGCGATGCTGCGACTGATGCGGCGCAGGGCGCCGGCATGAGCGCGCGGCTGGCGCGCTACCTGGTCAACGGCACCCTGTTCGGCTGCGCGGTGGTTGCCGTGCTGCCGCTGCTGTGGATGCTGTCGGTGTCGTTCATGGCGCCGGGTACAGCCAGTTCGCTGCCGCCGCCGCTGCTGCCGGCGCATCCCACCCTGGACAACTACCGCGAGCTGTTCGCGCACGCTGGCATGGGCCGCTATGTGCTCAACAGCTTGCTGATCTCCAGCGCGATCGCAGGGCTCGCGCTGGTGTGCAACCTGATGGCCGGCTACGCGTTCGCCAAGCTGCGCTTTGCCGGCCGCGAACGACTGTTCCAGGCGCTGATCGGCGCGCTGGTGATCCCGGCCCAGGTGGCGATGCTGCCGCTGTTCCTGTTGTTGAAGTACGCCGGCCTGGTCAACAGCTACGCGGGCGTGATCGTGCCGGGCATGGCCACCATCTTCGGCATTTATCTGGTGCGTGAATACGCCCGCAACGTGCCGGACGAACTGCTGGAAGCCGCGCGCATGGAGGGCGCCGGCGAGTGGCTCATCTTCACGCGGATCGTGTTGCCCTTGCTCAAGCCGATCATGGTGACGCTGACCGTGTTCACCTTCCTCGCCGCCTGGAACGACTTCATGTGGCCGCTGATCGTGCTGACCGGGCAGGACCATTACACCCTGCCGTTGGCACTCGCCTCGCTGGCGCGCGAACACAGTGAAGACACCGAGTTGATGATGGCCGGCTCGGTGGTCACCGTACTGCCGGTGTTGCTGTTGTTCCTGGCCCTGCAGCGGCATTACCTGCAGGGTTTGTTGCTGGGGAGCGTGAAGGGGTGAAAGCTGCTTCAATGAAGCAGCCGTTGCTTTATTGAAGCGCCCCTCACCTCAATCCTGTCCCCGGCGGGGAGAGGAAGTGAAGGCAAGAGGCGCGTTCCTCTTGCTAGAACTTGCCGGCACGAAAGTCGGCAATCGCCTCGTGGATCTGCGCCTGGGTGTTCATCACGAACGGGCCATAGCGAGCCACCGGTTCGTGCAGTGGCCGACCGGCGACGAGCAACAGGCGCGATGCTTTCTCGCTACCGGCCACCTGCAGTTGCTCACCGTCGGACAGCACACCCAGTTCGCTGAGCTGCAGCGATTCACCGCCCACAAAGGCCGACTCGCCATCGAACACGTAGGCAAAACCATGGTGCCCCAGCGGCAGATCGAGTGTGAACCGCGCGCCGGGTTGCAGCGCGACGTCCAGATAGACCGGGGCGGTAGGGATGCCCTCGACGGGTCCGGTAACACCGGCCAGCTCGCCGGCGATCACTTTCACCTCGACACCCTCGGCCGGATACACCATCGGGATTCGCTCGGGACCAAGGTCCTGGTAGCGCGGCGCCGTCATCTTGTCTTTCGCCGGCAGATTCACCCACAGCTGGAAACCCCACATCAGGCCGTTTTCCTGTTGCGGCATTTCCGAGTGCAGGATGCCGCGGCCGGCGGTCATCCATTGCACACTGCCAGGCACCAGGTCACCGCGATTGCCGTGGTTGTCGGCATGCTGCATGTGGCCGGCCAACATGTAGGTCACCGTCTCGAAACCGCGATGCGGGTGCTCGGGGAAACCGGCGATGTAATCGTCGGCGCTGTCGGAACGGAATTCGTCCAGCAGCAGGAACGGGTCGAGCGTGTCCAGTGCAGGCTGGCCGATGATTCTTTTCAGTTTGACCCCGGCACCGTCAGTGGTGTCGATGCCGCGGACTCGGCGGGTGATATGGCGATCGCTCATGGCTTGCTCCGGTCAAGGAATGTCTGCCCGCCAACATGGCCTCTTCGCCGCGGCAGTCCAAGTACCCGGGCGAGAACGCACCGTTTCCACCACCGCACGCCGACGCGACAAGTATAGGAGCGGGTTTAGAGCGGCGCTGGCCGGTCAGTGCACCCAATGGCCGCTGCGCTGGCGCGGCGGTGTGGCTTCGTCATCCTTGCCGGGACGCTGCTGCAACACCATGGTCTCGACCTCCGCTTCGGTGACCGGGCTGGCTTGCCAGTATTGGTTGACCGAGTGGAGCACCACCGGCACCTGGGCCAGGCACTCGTCGTATTCGTCGTCGCTGAGCTTCTCGAACTCGGTTTCGGCGCTGAGCACGCCCTCATCCACCGCCAGCGCCATCACCGGGCCGAGCAGTTCCATCAATTGGGGGTCCTCGGCCAGCCGGTTTTCCCACAGCGCGGCGCGCAGGTCGATGCCGCGACTGAAACCCTCGCACCAGCCGGCCGCGGACAGCATCGGGCCAGTCTCCGTGAGGATCTCGCCGAGGATCGGCTCATAGGCGTCAACGTCGAGCTCGGCGTGGATCGAATCGTTGAGCTTGGCCAGCAGCTCGAGCACGCGGTTGCCCTCGTTCTCGTCCTCGAACGGCTCATGCAGCACCTCGGGCAGCCATTCGTCGGGCAATACCAGCAACGGCCCGACCACTAGCGCACTGAGCAGGCCATGGACGCCATCCAGCAGCAGGTCACCCTCGTTGGTGTGCGCGCGCAAGTAGCGATCCAGTTCGTCCAGTTCCTTGTCATCCAGCGAGCTGGGCCATTCGGATTTCGTCATGTCGTTCATGTAGTGAGTTCCAGCGTCACCGGGGTGTGATCGGAAGGCCGCTCCCACCGCCGCGGTTCACGGTCGATCGCTGCCGCCGTGGCGGCGGATTTCAGGGCGTCACCGATCAGGATCAGGTCGATGCGCAGGCCCATGTTGCGGCGGAACGCCGCCTGTCGATAGTCCCACCAGCTGTAGTGTCCGGGTTCGGGCTCGAACTGCCGGAAGCTGTCGTGCAGGCCGAGGTCGGTGATTGCCTTGAGTGCCGCCCGTTCTGGCGGCGAGCACAGGATGTCCTCGCCCCAGGCGACCGGGTCATAGACGTCGCGGTCGTCCGGACAGATGTTGAAGTCGCCCAGCACCACCAGGTTCGGGTGCCGCTCGTGTTCGCGGGCCAGGAACTCGCGCACCTTCGCCAGCCAGTCCAGCTTGTAGGCGTATTTCTCATCACCCACCGCCTTGCCGTTGACCACGTACAGGTCGACCACCCGCAGGTCGCCGACGGTGGCCGCCAGGATGCGCCGCTGCGGATCGTCCAGGCCGGGGATGTCGGTGACAATGTCGCCAAAATCGCCATGGACTCCGTCGCGAGCGAGGATCGCCACGCCGTTATAGGTCTTCTGCCCCGAATACACCGCCCGATAGCCCGCCGCGGCCAGTTCGTTGACCGGAAACTTCACATCCTCCAGCTTGGTTTCCTGCAGCGCCACGACGTCCGGCTGCGCGTCAGCCAGCCACCGGGTCAGGTGTGGCAGGCGCACGTTCAACGAATTGACGTTCCACGAGGCAATCTTCATCCGCGCATTGTAAGGGATGCCCCGATCCGGCTACCGTCGGAATAGTCCACGACCGGCACGGGGCAGCTTGACCGGCCCGGCAGGCCTCCGCTGATTATTTATGCGTGAAAACCGCCAAAACTGCCAATTCCAGTGTATGCTTCGCGGGCGAGCATCAGGGGAAACCCTGATTTCTTGCCCACCTTGCGGTCAAGTGCATCTCGCGCCAAGCCGCAAACCATCCATGCTTCAAAGGTAAAGTTACATGTCGGATCGTCAAAGCGGTACAGTCAAGTGGTTCAACGACGCCAAGGGTTTTGGCTTCATCACGCCGGAAAGCGGTGATGACCTGTTCGTGAGTCCAGGCGGTCTGAAGTCGCCTAGACTCAATCGTCTGAAAGAAAGCCCGCTTCGGCGGGCTTTTTTTGTCGGTCGAAAGCGCGACGCGATCAGGCCAGGCCGTAGCTGCGCAGCAGGGCCCCGGGTTCCGGCTGGCGGCCGCGGAAGGCGATGAAGCTTTCCAGCGCCGGGCGGCTGGCGCCGACCGCGAGGAACTCGCGGCGGAAGCGCTCGCCGGTGGCGCGATCGATAACCCCATGCTCCTCAAACTCCCCGAACGCATCGGCGCTGAGCAGTTCGGCCCATAGATAGCTGTAATAGCCGGCGGCATAACCACCAGCGAAGACGTGGCTGAAGCCATGCGGAAAACGCTGCCATGCCGGTGGATGCAGCACGGCCACCCGCTTGCGCGCCTGTTCCAGCACGGCCAGGGCGCGCGCACCTCGCGCCGGCTCGTATTCCAGGTGCAGCAGGAAATCGAACAACGCGAACTCCAGCTGGCGCACCAGGAACAAGCCGGCCTGGAAGTGACGCGCGGCAAGCATGCGCTGGAACAGCTCGTCGGGCAGGCGTTCGCCAGTTTCGAAGTGCCGTGCGAATAAATCCAGCGCCTCGCGGTTCCAGCCGAAGTTCTCCATGAACTGGCTGGGCAGTTCCACCGCGTCCCATTCGACGCCGTCGATGCCGCCGATCGAGGGCAGCACGATCTCGGTAAGCAGGTGGTGCAGACCGTGGCCGAATTCGTGGAACAGGGTCAGCACGTCGTCATGGGTGAGCAGGGCAGGCTTGCCATCGGTCGGCGGCGCGAAGTTGCAGGTGAGGAAAGCCACCGGCAGTTGCCGCTGGTCGCCGTCGTCGAAACGCGCGCGACATACGTCCATCCAGGCGCCACCGCGCTTGCCGCTGCGCGCATACAAGTCGATGTACGCCCCGGCGAACACCCGTCCGTCGGCATCGCGCAGGTCGAAATACCGCACATCGGCATGCCACGTATCCACGCCGGCGCGCTCGGCCAGCGTGATGCCGTACAGCCGGGTGGTCAGCTCGAACAGGCCATCGATCACGGCCGGTAGCGGAAAGTAGGGTTTCAGCTGCTCCTCGTCCAGCGCGTATTCGCGCTGGCGCAACTTTTCCGAGGCGTAGCCGACATCCCACGGCTCCAGCATGTCGAGCTGCAACTCGTCATGGGCGAACTCGCGCAGCACGGCCAGCTCGCGCTGCGCCACCGGCTTGGCGCGAGCAACCAGGTCGTCCAGGAATTCCATCACCTCCGTCGGCGAACCCGCCATCTTGGTGGCCAGCGACTCCGCCGCCGCGTTGGCGAAGCCAAGCAGCTGTGCAGACTCGTGGCGCAGCGCCACGATTTGCTCAATACGCGAGCTGTTGTCGAACTTGCCCGCGTTCGGGCCCTGGTCGGACGCGCGTGTCTGATAGGCCCAGTACACCCGCTCGCGCAAGCCGCGGTCGTCGGCGTAGGTCAACACGGCCTGCACGCTGGGTTGCTTCAGCGTCACCAGGTAGCCATCCAGGTCTTGATCCTTTGCATACTGGCGCAACACCGCGCGGCCAGAAGCGGGAATGCCGGCGAGGTCGCGTCCGTCAGTGATCTGCTCGTGCCAGGCCTCGCTGGCGTCGAGCACGGCGTTGGAGAACTCGGTGGAAAGTCTCGACAATTCCACCCCGATCTCGCGGAAGCGCGAACGCTCCGGCTCGTCCAGCGCCACGCCGGAAAGCCGGAAATCACGCAGCGCATGCTCGACCAACGCGCGTTGCGGACGTGGCAGTGTGGTGAAATCCGGCGCATCGGCGAGCGCTTGCACCGCCGCATACAGCTCGCGGTTCTGACCCAGCTCGATGGCGTGCTCGGTGAGCTCTTCCTCCGCCGGCCCGTAAACCTTGCGCAAGGCTTCGCTGTCGGCCACCGAGTGCAGATGCGACACTGGCGCCCAGGCACGCGCCAGGCGCTGTTCCAGCCGCTCCTGGGTCAGCATCACGCTGGCGAAATCCCGCGGCGCACCGGGTGCAACCAGCGCATCGATGGCGTCGCGGTACTCGGCCAGCAAGCGGTCGATCGCCGGCGTGACATGCTCGGGTCGGATCTGCGAGAACGCCGGCAGGGTGTCCTCGGCCAGCAGCGGGTTGGCCAGCAGCGGGTTGTCTTGATTCATGAAGTCTCCTTGCAGACCCTGAGCGTGGCGACCGCGCCGGGCGAAATCAAGCGCGGGATGTGCTGGCCCGGCGGCACCGCTAGAATGAACGCATGCAATCCGTGCGCAGCTTCAACGGCATCACGCCCACCCTCGGTCAGCGTGTTTATGTCGATCCCGCCGCCAGCGTGATCGGCGACGTGGTGCTGGGCGACGACGTGTCGATCTGGCCCGGCACGGTGTTGCGTGGCGACGTCAACCACATTCGAGTCGGTGCCCGCAGCAGCATCCAGGACGGCAGCATCGTGCACGTCGCCCACGCTGGCCCGTACGGGCCGGGCTTTCCCTGCCTGATCGGCGAGGGCGTCACCATCGGCCACGCCGCGGTGGTGCACGCGTGCACGATCGACGACTACTGCCTGATCGGCATGCACGCTACCGTGATGGATGGCGCGGTGGTGCAAAAACACGGTTTCGTTGGTGCCGGCAGCCTGGTTGCGCCGGGCAAGGTGGTCGGCGAGGGCGAGCTGTGGCTGGGTAATCCGGCCCGGTTCGTGCGCCGGCTCAGCGATCGCCAGATCGAGCAGTTGCACTATTCGGCCGACCATTACGTGCGGCTGAAGGACGAGTATCTGTCAGGCGCAGGTTGATGCCACGGCGGCCGCGGTCACGCTGAGCGCCAGCGCCACCCCGACGTACGGTGCCCGCCGCAGATGCCGCCATCGCCACACAGTGCGATGACGGCATCCACCGCTTACCAGCCGAGCACGGCGTTGCCGTTCTCGGGCGAGCCGTCGGGATGGCTGAACCAGTACACGTGATTGCGGCCGCCGCGGCAGCCCTGGCCGAGGTCGTAGCTCGTCACCACCCCGGCCAGAGTGCCGACATCACTACGGTAGCAGCCGCCCAGCGAATCGTGGAACGCGTACGCCTGCGCGCTTTGCTGGCCGTGATGACCGATCAGGTTGCCACTGGCGTCGAAGTCCAGCGTATCGGTGCTGTCGACGGTGTTGCTGACGCTGGCCGAATAAAGGTTGAAGCCGAACAGCCGGTGTCCGGTATCCAGCTGATCGCCCTGATGCACCGTCGAGGCGACCGTGAAGCTGCCGTCGGCCACCACCTGTTGGGCGTAATCCAGATGCAACGGGTAGCGTGCCCGCTGGCGGAACTCACCGGTCACGAACCGTCCGATCCTGGTCTGGCTGACGCTGTCGACCGAGGTGAGCTGGTCGACCACCTGTCGGTAGGTGGTGTCGTTGATGGTGAAGCCCTGGGTGTCGGCAAAACCCACTGTTTGTTCCACCTTGGTGTGCACCCGGCCGTGCGAAGTGTTGGCGTAGCCCTGGATGACGAAATGACGGCTCAGACTTGTGTTGATGTCGCCGCTGACGTTGCCGGAGGCATCGGTGACCAGGGTGTCACCGACGGTGGGCGTCGGCGGCTGGTCGACCAGGGTGTTGCGTTCGATCTGGCCGGTGACCTGTTGGCTGCGCGCATCCAGATACAGCAGCAGGCTGGCGGTGGCCGCGAAGTAGTTGTTGGCGCCGGCCACGCTGAGCGCGACCTGGTGCGGCACACCGTTGCTGAGCACGCCCGCGAACGGGGTCAGGTCGACCCGGTAGGGCATGAAGTTCAGCGCCTGCACACCAGGCGTCGGTCGCCACAGGTAAGGATCGATGCCGCCGGTATAGATCCACGGGTAGACCGGAGCCACTCCGGCCGGCTGGCCGTCAATGCTGACCTCCGCCTCGCGGAAATTGCCGCCGCCGCACTCCTGCACTTCGGCGGCGTACTGGTCCGGCACGCAGGTGTACCAGAACTCGTCGGCGTTCTGGCTCTGCACGAACACGTCGAGATAGGCGCGCTCCACGTTGCGCGGCAGCTCCAGCGTCTTCGCCAGGCTACTGCCGGAATGGCTCAGCACCGTGGTGCTGCCGACCGGGTCGCTGCCCAGCGGCACGACCAGGTCCGGCACGCGTGCTGCCGGTACCCAAGCCGAGGCCGGGTAGAACAGCAATCGCGCACTGCCGTGGATCACCCCGGTGTAGGTGCCGTTGACCACGTTGCCGATGATCGCCTGGCCGTTGCCGGCCTGCTGCAGCAACTTGCTGTAGTCGGTCAGGTCACGCTCCACGTGCCAGCTCGGCGAGACGCTGGACGAGGGTTCCTGGGTGGTGCCGAAGTACAGGTCGACGCCGCCGAGCCACAAGGTGGCGGTGCGGTCGAACTGGCGTCCGGCGGTCACCGAAAAGTCCGCTTCCAGCACCACCTTGGACCAGCGCGTGCCGCAGCCACTGGGCGGCGTGTACGCGTACGGCCGAGTGGCGAAATCGGTGAACGTGACATCAGTGAACAGTTGCACCGCACACGGCGTCCCCGGCGGGCGCGGCACGGCGGGGTCGGCCACGGTGACATTGGCCGAGCCGACCGGGCTGGTCGCGGCGGCGCCGAAAGCGCAGCCGACAAACAGGAAAGAAAGCCCGGCGAACGCCAGGCGACGACGGATAATCCCCTTCGGCAACATACGTGAACCCCCACGAGATGGTGCCCCCTGTCCGCGCAAACTAGCACAGCCACGGCCAGTGCGGATGCGCGTCGTGGCGTATTTTTGCAGGCGACTGAAACACGATCGGCGTGAGGCGGTGATCGTTCTCAGCCGGCCAAGCCACGCCGGCGCATACGCGCGGTCGGCACCGCACCTCGCGGGCCCGGTGCGCAGGGAATCGGCGAGAAATTCGATGGCGCGACGCAGCACGCAGTGCCGTCGCCCCGGCAGGCCCACGACACCGCCACTCCGCTCAAGGCACGTATTCCGGATCGACCGTTCCCTTGCCGCCGTCCACCTTCACGTTGAAGCGCGGCAGGCCCACAACGTCGAACGTGGCCGAAGCCATCCTGATGCGGCCATCGGACTGGTCGACCGCCTCCAGCCAGCGGGTGAAGATCTGGTCCTTGGTGGTACGCCGGGAGCGGAAGTGGACGATGTAGCGTCCGGTCATCTCGATCCAGTTGTCGTTGGCCACGATGGTGACCAGCGGCTCGATGCGTGCGTCTTCCAGTGCGTACTTCTGCACGGCCTGCTGCCAGGATGCCTGGAAGCCCTGGGTCAGTTCGCTGCAGACTTCCTGCAGGACCGCCTCGATGGTGTCGCGCGCATACTTCCAGTCGCTGCCGTAGCGCACCGGGAGCTTGATCTCATCCCACAGGAACGGCAGGTCGGCGGAGTAGTTGAACACCGGGTCCTTGAACACGTAACTGTTGGCGATGCGTACGATGCGGCCGTTGTACAGGTCGCCGTTCACCCACTCGCCGATTTCCATCAGGGTCGTGCGCAGCACGCCGATGTCGATCACGTCGCCCTTGATGCCACCCAACTGCACACGATCTCCCGGCGCGTAGAAGCGCCCGAACGAAATGGCGACCCAGCCAGCCACGCTGGCGATGACCTCCTGCAGGGCGAAGGCGATGCCCGCGCCGGCCACGCCGAAGGCCACGGTCAAGCCCGCCAACTGATGGCTGAACACCAGGGCCAGCGCCAGCACGATCAACAGGTAGCCCAGAAACGCGAAGCCCTTGTTGACCCGATAGCGGGTGGTCGAGTCGCTGATCCGGCGGCCCACATAGCGCTGCGCCAACCGTCTGAGCACCGACACGGCGATGATGAGGACCACCACAAAGACCCAGCGCCCGATGGTCGGGTCAAACAGCAGTTTGCGCAGTTGTTCGTTATTCATCGCGGGAGCCTTCGCGAGCAGCGTGGCAAGCAAGACACTTCCAGGATTCGAGGCGATCGACTGCGGGCGTTGTCACCGCGCCAACTCCGGCTCCGGCGCAATCGGCGCATTGCGGTACAGCATCGCCGGGCGCTGGATGCCGGCCTCGGCGAACGCGGCGACAATGCGCTGGGTGACGTCCGACTCCAGGATCTTCTCGTAGCGCACGTCCATCACGTACACCTTGGCGCGCAGCCGCAACGCAAAATAGCGTTCGTGGATCACTTCGTTGACCAGCACCGTCCACGGCTTGGCGAGGTAGGCGTAGGGGCTGGAGGTGAGCGCTTCCTCCACGATACGTTTGGCGACCTGCAGATCCTGCTCGATGCCGATGTAGAAGTCCTGCTGCACCAGCATGTGCAGCTCGCCGGCGTTGCCACTGGAGACACTGTCGTTGAGAAACTTGTTGTTGGGAATAGTGACCAGGTTGTCGTCCAGCGTGGCCAGCCGCACCGAGCGCAGGCCGATGCTGACGATCTCGCCGTAGAAGCCGTCGAAACTGACCCGGTCTCCGACCTGGAACGGCTTGTCGATCAGCAACGTGATGCCGGCGATGACCGAGGCAGCCAGATCCTTCAGCGCGAAACCCACGGTGAGCGCGATGGTGCCGCCCAGCGCGATCATCATCTGGTCGGTCAGCGAAAACAGCACCGGTATCACGGCGGCGAAGGCAGCGATGAAAATGCCGAAGCGCAGGAAGGTCACGGCCTGGTTGATGCCCAGTCGCCGATCGATCATGCGGTTGCCCAGATGATCGCCGGTGCGACGCAAAATTTGCACCAGCAACCAGCCGATCGCAAAGATCAGCAAGGCGGTGGGCAGGCCACCGGGACGAACGAACTTCAGGACCTGGGCGGCGTCATCCACGGCGGATACTCCTCAAACGGTGTGGCTGGCAACGGCGTTGTCTCATACCGCCAGCATCTTCTTGCGCTGCAGGAAGCGCAGCACGGCTCGGTTCCAGTGACTGGTGATGCGATAACGTCCGGATTCCCCGCGGCTGAGGAAGTCGTGCTGGTGCAGCAGCTGCAGTGCACGCTGGCATTCGGCCAGCGGGAAACACAGCGAACGGGCGGCCTCGGCCGCGGTGAGATTTTCGTGCTGAGCCAGGCAGGCGAGCACGAACAGCGTGCGCGCCTCGAACAACTCCAGCGCCGCGGTGGTCGGGATCGGAAACAACCGTACGACGACCTTGGTGCCACCGTTCCAGACCAGCGATAACCGGAAGAAGTGCAGTGCCACCCTTGGATTGCCGTCGGCATAATCCCAGACCAGCCGGTGATAGCGTTCTGCCAGGCCCTCCACCGCCTCGCCCGGCGCCGGCTGCCGGTAGCGCCGCGACATCGCTCGACTCTGGGCATTCAGCAACAGCTGCTCGTAGTCGGCGCTGAAGCCCGCAGCGGCGAGCCGGGTCTCGATCAATTCACCGATCTGCTGCTCGGACCAGCCATCGAAGCGGATGATGCGATCGTAGACATCGCGATCCGGATGGGTGCGCCGCAGGTACTCGAATGGCCAGTGTGCGAACGCGACCACCCACAGCACCCGATCAACGGTCGCCTGGGCCACCCGGATGAACAGCTCGTAGCCGGCCAGGCCACCGACCGTGCGCAGCATCAGGTTCTGGCCGGTATCGAGCAGCACCACTTGCGCCGGTTGCTGGCGGAGCTGTGCCACCAGCTCCTGCACGTCGGTGGTCTCCGTCAGCTGCAGGATCGTGCACAGCTGACGGCAGACCTCGTCGGCGCCGGCTAGGCGCGACTCGAAGGCATGCAGCCGGCACGGAACCGCCTCGCCGACACGATCCCGCAAGTGCATCAGCCAGGTAGTCTTGCCGGCACCGCGGTCGCCCGCAATGGCGATCAGCGCGCCCGGGCCGCCCGCGTCCAGACCGGTCGCCAGCGCCAGCACTTCGTCCAAATCCGGGTAGTTCGTGATATGCAGGTTGGCCTGCGCCACGGCATCCTCGGTGAGCGCGTCCTGCAGTACCTCGGGCAATAACTCCGGGCCGGGTGCTGCCAGTTGGTTCCTGGACTGCCGCTCGAGCTGGCGCCGGAACAGATAAGCCAGTGCCTTGCGGGTCTGCTCGAAGCCCAGCGCGACATCACGCAACCAGACCCAGAGCGCACGCACTGCGATGAAAACGAACGCTGCCGCGGCGATCAGCAGGCCGAACGAGCGGTTCTCGCTATCGCGCACCATACCGGCCAGGCGGCCTTCGGGCGAGAGCGTCAGGTAGGCCTGGGTCACCTCGCTGCGCCAGTTGCGGATCAGTCGCCAGCCGACCAGGAACGCACCGATCAGGGCCAGGTTCCGAGCGATGCCGTACAAGGCGCCGCGGCCCAGCAACGCCTGCGCCAGGATCAGGTAGATCGCGACGAACAAGGCCAGCCGCGCAATCAACCGCAGCGACAACAGGATCTTCCGATTCAGCTCGAAGTTGACCTTGCGGTAGCTCGAAATAGCGGTCAGCAGGATCCGGTGGATGAAGGCCAACGCCAGGCGGTACCAGGCATACGCGTAGGCCAGCTTGCGCAAGGTCGCAAACTCCGGCGTCCCGAGTTCGCTGACCAGCAACTGATCGAACAGCGAGTAGACGGCGAGCAGCAGGATCAACTCATGCGCCACCGCGATCAGCAACTGCATGCCTTTGTCCACCCGCAACATCAGGCTGCGCGGTTGCACCCGCCCGTCGAGCCACAGGCGCCCGCGATTGAGCCACTGGCGGATGCGTTGGCGCATCACCAACATCGCCGTCAGGATCAGGATCAGGCCGATCAGCTCGGCACCGACGCGCCCGGCATTGACCACGTTGCCGAGCAGCGCCGCGAAATCATGCGCCTGATGCGTGCGTTCGATCGGATACCAGCGGGCCATCAACTCCACGTGCTCGACTTCGCTGAGTACGCGGTTGAGGCCTTCGCGGGTGAAGCCGGTGACCTCCGAACGATAGGCTGGCGACAAGGCAGGCACCAGCGCCACCCGACGCGTCTGCAGGATGCGCAGGGCACTCATCATCTGCTTGGCATCGGCATAGCGTCCTTCGCTTTCGCGGACGCGCGACTGTGTCTCCTCGCGGGCGACTTCGTTGCGCAGCTCGCGCACCCGCTTGAGTGCGCGTGGATGCTTCACATAGCGAACATCGTCGAGTGACAGCAGATTCTGTAGCGGCACGATGGCAGAAACGCCATCCAGCGCGTTCAGTGCGTGGCTGGCCGCAGCCCGCAGCGTGCGCAGATCGGCGCGAATGCCGGCATACAGCGCGTCGGCCTGCCGAGCATTCAACGGCGAACCGTCGTCGACCGCGGCATAGCGGTCCAACAGTTCATTGCGCAACGCGAGCTGGGTCTCGTTGGTATGCGCCCAGGCTTGCCGCAGCGAGGCCAGCTCGCTGAGATGGGCAAGCAGTCGGGCTTGCTCGGTGGCCAGCGCGCGAGCGCTGTCGTCCTCGGCCCGGCTGGCCGCGGCCAATGCCTTGTCCCGGGCTTGTTCGGTGGCGGCCAGCGCGGCCTGGGATGCCTGCTTCTCCGTCGCCAGGGTCTGGGCCTCGTCGCGCAGCCGTTCCTGCGCGGCGAGGGCATGACGCCGTTCGGCCGGCAGGCTGAGAAAGGCCAGTCGTTGGCGGTCACGCTCGACGCGCAGGGCGGCAACGGTGCCAGCAACAGACGCGGTCGTGGCGGCGGCGTCCACTGCGGCCAGGCGTTCGCGCAAGACCTCGACACGCTGCGCCACCGCCGCCTCGTCGCCCAGGTCGATCTCGAACAATGCATCGAGCGAGACGTGCTCCGGCAGGCGACCGTCGACCAGGCCACGCAGCTCTTCAATCTCGGTGCGCAGCTGGGCATCGTCGTGCTGGATCGGCGCGGCCGTCGCCGGCTGGCTGCTCGCGGCCACCGCAACGGAGGACGCGACGGCGGGCGCTGCCACGGATCGCGGCGTCTGCTGGGCGTGCGCCAGCGAGAGAACTCCGCCAAGCAAGCCGAGCAGCCACCACGATGCCGTTCGCCTGCTCAAACGCGGGCGCGCCGGCCTGCCATCATTCGATGCGTTCAAGAGCGATCCTCGTGATCATGTGCCCGCGTCAAATCGGCGACGATTCGGGTGAGCCGCGCGGTGACAAGTATCGAACAGAACGTGTGGCAGTTCATCGAAATTGCCGGCGGAGCCGGGCATAAACCGGCTCGGTGTCCGGCCGCTGACCATGCCACAGTTCGAACGCATCGGCGGCGGTTTCCAGCAACATGCCAAGGCCGTCGTACGCATGTTGCGCGCCAGTAGCCGCGGCCCACGCCAGGAAAGCGCCGGCGGCGGCGCCATAGGAGAGGTCATAGCAGAGCGCGTGGGTGCCGACCAGCGAACCCGGCAAGCGCAAGTCGCTTCCCAGCACCCCGGCCGAGGTGGCGTTGACGATCAGGTCGTAGCTGCCGAGGCTGCCGAGGTCTTCCCAGTGACGCGAGTGGGCGCGGGCCGGTTCGCCGATCGCGGCGGCCAGGGCGTCGGCCCGGGCTGGCGAGCGGTTGACGATGGTCAAGCTGGCCACCCCCGCATCGAGCAGATTCCAGGCCACCCCACGGGCTGCGCCACCGGCACCGACCAGCAAGGCGCCATGTCCGCGCAAGTCCGCGCCGTGCCGCTCGGTGATGTCGCGCACCATGCCGGCGCCATCGGTATTGTGCGCGGCCAACCCGCCATCGGGCCGCCGGGTCAGCACGTTCGCGGTACCTACGCGGGTGGCGGCCGCGCTGGCTTCATCGGCCAGCGCAAAGGCCGCCGCCTTGTGTGGCAGGGTCACATTCGCGCCCGCTCCGCCTTCGCCGAAGAAGCGCTGCACGATCGAGACGAAATCGGCCGGGGCTGCATCGATCGCGCGGTAGGTCAGCTCAATCTCACATTGCTGGGCGAACGCCTGGTGGATTTGCGGCGACAGGCTGTGCCCGATTGGATGGCCGAACACGGCAAATTGAGCGGCCGTCATGTTGACTCCCCCGGGAACCCCGGCATTGGAAACCAGATGAGCCAGACCGGGGTGCTCCCAGCCAGCCATCAGTGGTTTGCGGCGAACTGCCCCGACCATTCAACGGAAAGGAGCGGAAAAGTTGACCCGTACTGTGCACCCGCAGTCTCCTGTACTGCTGTCGCCGACGCTCCCCGGACCGGCGGACGCCTTGGCGAACCTGCGCCGTCCATCCTACAAGCAGACGCGATCGCCCGATCGCGATCACCGGATGCCGTCGCAGGCGCTGAGATGAGCCCACGCCACCCTGTGCCGTACTGCACTCGCGAGGATCACAGCCATGGCAAACAAACAAACCCCCGTTCCAGCCCAACCCGACCTGGTCGCCGCCGCCTTGCTGTGGTTGCTCGGCGGCAACGTCCTGCTGCTGAGCACGGCCGTGCCGCTGCGCAGCGAACTGCTGGGCTGGACTCCCGCGTTCTGGTTGCTCGCCGCGCCCTTGATCATGCTGCTCGCACTGCAGCCGAGCCTGCCGCGTCAGTTGAAGTCACTCTGCCGGCCACGGCGTCGCGCGATGTGCTCGGTGGCTTGGCACGGCTGTCCCTTCGAATAGCATGCTGCACACTCGTCGCGTCGAACGCTCGCGCACCGGATGGTTTTGGATTGAAGTTGTTTTGTGCCGCGCTTCGCCTGATTCGCCAACGAACCACCCGAACCAGGTCGTTAGCTGAATTGCCGGGTTCGCGTCACCAGCAGCACATACCAGTGCCTTGCTGACTTCGAGCAGCGCTCACGACATGGCTGAGCAGCAGCAACTCCGTATCGGGGAAAGCATCGGTCAGCCCCCCAGCCGGTGCACGTGCACTTCGCCATGCACCCGTGCCCTCGGCAGCACGATCCGCACCGCGCGTTCCAGGGCGTCACGAAACAGGTGTGGCCGTCGGCCAGGCAGACGTCAGGCAGAAAACTCGATCGTCGGATCGGTAGACGTATGCCACTTGTTGCGCGAGGAAATACTGACGCACGGCAGCGGGTGCACTCGAGCTCGGCGCGGCGGAAGAGGCCCCGCAGTTCAGTGCGCGCTCGACCATGGTCGGTAATCGACTATCGTCTAATAGCGGTGTGCGCGGGGCGTGGTCATGCTGGTGGCGAGTGTTGTTTTGGGGTGGCTTTCATGACCGTGAATCAAGGACACCTGTGTCGCCGTGCCAGGAAGCCGGGCACACGGTTGCAGCAAGGCGCGGCCTGTACCAGCGGGGCTTGCGCATCTTTTTCTGTGCCTTGGCGCAGCCCGGTAACATCGAACACACCGGGGGGTTCATCCAGATAGGCGATCATTTCACACCGCGCTGAAACGCCTACGCGTTCGCGTTCTACAGGCACCAGCAAGCCAGGAACGAACGACGTCATCGCGTGGACGGATCACGGCGCGAGCGGACGGCTCAAAAGTCAACAGACGGCGCTCAACTTGATGGATAGCGCCGAACCCTACGACATCAGTCTGGAAGCGATGCACGACCAGCTCGACTCGACTATCACCCGCGTGGACCGCAGGAAGACCAGCGGCAACCGGTTGAGCCAAGCGTGATCCATCACTTCTGTCGTTGCGATAGCGCGTCGATTCTGATGCGTGCCATACACCTGAGGAGACGATGCAATGAACGAGCGCAAGAAAAATGGGGATAGCGTCGACCAGCCGTCACGCCGCTTGGTGCTGAAAGGATTGGCTGGTGCGGTGGGTGCGGCTGCGGTGGGCGTGCCCATCTTGTCTGGCATGTCGTTCAGTGCGATGGCACAGTCCAAATCACCCATAGGCAACTACCCGGCTGGCGTCAGCGGCAACACTGTGCTTGCCGGCCTTACGGTGGACCTGACCGGGCCATACTCGGCGCAAGGCGAGGAGGAACGCAACGGATACGAGCTTGCCGCCGAGCAGCTGAACTCCGGTGCCGCACAAATTCGCCGGCTATCGCCGTTGACCAAGAAGGGGGTGCTGGGCAAGACCCTCAAGCTACAGGCAGGCGACTCCGAGACCAAACCCAACTCGGCGGTGCAGCTGGCGACGCGTTTCATTACGAACGACAAGGCGATGTTGATCGCCGGCAGCACCAGCAGCGCCGTCGCCATTGCGCTGGAAAACTACTGTGATCGGGAACGGACGGTGTACATGACGGCGATCAGCGGGTCGACGGAAACCACTGGCGAAAAATGCCAGCGTTACGGTTTTCGCCCCTGCTATTACGCCTACATGACATGCAAGGCCCTGGCACCGGTGGTGGCGAAGGAACTTGGCAGGAACCGCAAGGCCGCGTATCTCATTCCCGACTACACCTACGGTCACACGACTACCACGCAGTTCAAGGAATTCAGCGCGAAAGACGGAGGCTGGACGTCGGTAAGTGAACAGGTGCACCCGTTGGGCGCCACCGATTTCAGCTCCTACCTCATCAACATCGCCAACAGTGGTGCGGACACGCTGGTCGTCATCGACTACGGCGCGGATTCGGTCAACTCGATCAAGCAGGCCAAAGAGTTCGGCATTCTCAATAAGATGAAAGTCGTGATTCCGTACATGTCGTCGTTCCTGGCGAACTCGCTGGGGGCCGAGATCATGCAGGGCGTGTACGCGGCCACGAATTTCTGGTGGACCATGGCCGAAAACCCGAAGTACCCGGGTGCCAAGGAGTTCGTTGATGCGTACATGAAGAAGTTCGGCGGCAAGCGGCCGCAGGACTCGGCCTTCGTCGCGTATCTCGGCATGGGGTTGTGGGCCGACGGCGTGGAACGCGCCAAGTCGTTCTACCCGCCTGATGTCGTGAAGGCACTCGAGGCTGGCGTCAAGCGCGAAGGGCCGACCGGTAACGTCTGGTTCCGTGGGGGCGACCATCAGGCTGCCGTCAATTTCCCGATCGTACGTGGCAAGAAGCCTGCCGACATGCGCAACAAGGACGACTTCTTCGACATCGTCGACGTGGTCGATGGCGCGTCGGTGTTGCCACCGCTCGAGCTCTTCGGCTGCAAGCTCGGCCCGTACGTCTGAGCAGGCATTCAAGGGCGCCCTGCAGCACCGGTTGAGTAGGAGGATTGCATGCCAAGCATGTCGTTATTTTTGTCACAGATGTTCAATGGCCTGACCGCCGGCCTGTTGCTGGCCTTGATCAGCGCCGGGCTGACGATCATTTACGGCACGCTGGGTGTGGTCAACTTTGCACACGGTGCCCTGTTTGTCGTTGGCGCCTACGCCGGGTATGCCGTCTACGGCGGGACGCAATCGTTTGTGCTGGCGGTCGTGGCTGGCGCGCTGGTCGCGCTCGTGGTGGGTCTGATCCTCGAGCGCGGCCTGGTGCGATTGTTTTACGACCGCCCACCGGAGGATCAGATCCTGGTCACGTTCGGAGTCGCCATCATCCTGGTCGAAATAGTTCGCGGCATCTTCGGTGGCGCGAACCTGTCAATGCCCGCCCCCACTTGGGGCCAGGGGGTTGAGCACATCGGTTCATTGATCTACCCGCTGTACCGACTCGAGACTCTGTTCATTTCAGCGGGGACGTTGCTGGTGCTGTACCTGCTGTTGTACCGGACGAAGCTCGGCCTGATCGTCCGCGCCGGCATCGAAGACTCGCTCATGGTCAGCATGCTTGGCATCAATGTCAGACGCGCGTTTTTCGTGGTGTTCGGTCTCGGCGCCATGGTGGCCGGGTACGCCGGCACGATCGATGCGCCGATCGTCACGCTGCAGCCCGACATGGGTTTTCGGGTCTTGATTGACTCGTTCGTCGTCGTCGTGATCGGCGGCATCGGATCGTTTCAGGGCGCGATCGTGGGTGGCATCATCGCCGGCGAAATTCTCAGCCTCACTTCCATCTTCGATCCGTCGTATTCCCAAGTGATGCTGTTCGTGGCCATGGCGCTGGTCCTCATCTTCCGCCCGCAGGGCATCATGGGTGTGGAAGGCCGCGAATGAGTCCAGCAAGTACTCATTCGGCGGTGCGCCGCGGGCTACCGGAGGTGCTGGTGTTGGTGGGCCTCGTGCTCGCGCCGTTCCTGCTTCCGTATCTCGGCTTCAGTCCGGGACTCATGACCCGGATCCTCATCTGGGGCTTGTTTGGCATCGGTTTCGATCTGCTGTTCGGTTATACCGGGCTGCTGTCATTCGGACAGGCCGCTTTTTACGGCACCGGTGGCTTCACGACCGCCTATTTGATTACCAGTGGCGGCGCCAACATCCTTGTGGCGTTGCTGGCAGGCGCAGCAGCAGCAGCCGTGACCGGAGTCATCATCGGCTATTTGACGCTGCGGCGTAGCGGCATTTACTTTGCCATGAGTACCCTCGCGTTCGGCGAGATGTTCTTCTTCCTGGAAAACTCCCTCCTGCACAACTACACGGGCGGCGAAAACGGGATTGCGGGCGTCCCCCTGCCGGAGTTTTCGCTGGGCTTTGCGACCATCCATATCTCCAGCGGCCTGCCGATGTACTGGTTCGTCGCGGTGTTCTTTTTCGTTGGCTACATCATCGCGCGGCGCATCGTCCGCTCACCGTTCGGCGCGGTGCTGCGCGCCATCCGTGGCAACCCCAAGCGCGCTATCGCGCTGGGACACTCAACCCAGCACTACAAGCTGACGGTGTTCGTGATCGCAGCCATCTACGCCGGTGTGGCAGGTGGTTTATTGGGCGTGTTCCAGGGCTTCATGCCGCCGGATGCGTTTGCCGTCGATACCTCGGCGCAGTTGATCATCCAGACCGTGATGGGTGGGGTGGCGACGCTGCTGGGTCCGTTGCTTGGCGCAACCATCTGGTTGTATGTCTTCAACGTGGTACAGGGCATCGCCGGCATCGGTGCGTACTGGAAATTGATTCTCGGCGTGATCTTCGTGATCGTGGTCACGCTCTTCAAGTTCGGGGTCGGTGGCTCACTGGCCCGCCTGTTCTCGCGTCGACGGATCCGGCCAGCCGGTCCTGCGATAGTCGGCTCTGGAGGCGCGCGCGCGATGCCCGCGCTGGACATCGTTCCCGCAGTAGCCAGCGACTGCCCGGTACTCGAAGCACGCGGGGTCAGCAAGCAATACGGCGGTCTTACGGCCGTCGACAATGTCAACTTTTCGCTCGCTGATGGCGAGCTGCGCGGCGTGATTGGGCCCAACGGTGCCGGCAAATCGACGTTCTTCGCGATGCTGACCGGTGAGCTCGCGACCACCAGCGGACAGGTATTTTTCCGCGGCCACGAAATCACCGGTATCGGCGTCACGGCGGTCTGCCAGCTGGGCATGAGCAAGAGCTATCAGATCAACCAGTTGTTCGAACGGCTCACCGTACGTCAAAACGCAACCATACCGGTACTGGCACGCCGGCGCGGTCGGTTCAGGCTGGATATGTTGAGCGGCATGCATCACCTGAAGTCGCTCGATGAACAGGTCGAAGCCGCCATTGAACTCGTCGGCCTGTCGCACTGCATCGATTCGCCGGTCGCCGAGCTTGCGTACGGCGAGAAACGCAGGCTGGAGATCGGGCTGGCGCTCGCGACCGGCGCCAACGTGCTGCTGTTCGATGAGCCGCTGGCAGGCCTCGGACCGGAGGAACGCGTGCTGGTCATGAAGTTGCTCAAGTCAATCCACAAGCGTCGCAGCATCGTGGTCGTGGAACACGACATGGACGCGATGTTCCAACTTGCCGATCGCATCACAGTGCTGCACGAGGGCCGTACGCTGCTGGAGGGTACTCCGGACGAGATCCGCGCCAGCGCGGAAGTGCAGACAGCCTATCTCGGCGGGGTGGACGAACATGAGCCTGCTTGAGGCCGACAACATCAACAGTTACTACGGGGATTCCCACATCCTCTTCGACGTGTCGCTGCACGTCGAAGAGCACGAAGTGGTGGCCCTGCTCGGCCGTAATGGCGCGGGCAAGAGCACAACCCTGAAATCACTCATGGGGGTGGTGCAACCGAAGACCGGGGTCATTCGCTACAAAGGCGAGGAGGTGCAGCACCTCGCCCCGCACGTGCTCGCGCAGCGGGGCGTCCAGCTGGTGCCCGAGGAGCGACGCGTGTTCGGTACCATCACCGTGCACGAGAACCTGCAGCTTGCGGCGATGTCATGCAAGAACCCGCAGTCGCTGGATGCCATCTACGAAATCTTTCCACGCCTGGCCGAACGCAAGCGTAACCGCGGCAAACAACTATCTGGCGGCGAGCAGCAAATGCTGGCTATCGCACGCGCCATGATACGCAACGCCGATCTGATCATGCTCGACGAGCCGTTCGAGGGTTTAGCGCCGCTCATCGTGCGCGATCTGGTCGAGGTGTGCCGCAAGCTTGCCGCGGCCGGACGCACCATCATCATCGTCGAACAGAACGTGCGCGCCGCGTTGTCGTTGGCTGACCGCTGCTACATTCTTAACAACGGGAGCGTCGTTTACGAAGGCGCACCTGCGCACTTGCAGGCAGACAAGACCATCATCGCGAAATATCTGGGCGTGCAAATCTAGGCGCCAGAAAATCGCCACCGTGCGCGAGTACCGTCTGCGCGTTATCCGATGTGCCCAGGAGCTGCAGCGGCGGCGACGTTCACCCTGACTAGCATGGCGACCGAACATCGCTCTTCGGCACCTCGCGCGCGCGGACGTATGCTCGCACGCCTGCGATCAGCGACGAAAAGTTGTGCTCGCGGTCCAGTTGCAGACCAGTCAGACCGCCACTGGCGCACTCCAGATCACCCCGCGGGGCAAGACCATCGCCCGCTTCAACCGGACGACAGAAACTCATGTTCAACCACTTCTGCCGGATAGCATGAAAGTCGCTCGACGTCGTGAGGGCGCCGGCGAACGCATGTGCCGGCGGCGACCGCACCGCGGGTGCCTCGCTCGGTCGCGGAACGGTCACCGTCATTGAGACTCAACCCGGCGCGCCCTGGCGCTTGCGCTCCATCCGGCGCAGGAACTCGCGCATGATGCGCAGGTAGAGTTCATCACCCAGGTACGCGTCCTCGACCCCGGCGTCGATCGACGGATTGTCGTTGACCTCGATCACGACCGGCTTGCGGCCGACCTGCTTCAGGTCGACGCCGTACAGGCCGTCGCCGATCGGATGGGTCGCCTTCAAGGCCAGTCGGACCACCTCGGCCGGCGCCTCGCTCACGGCGATCGTCTCGAAGCCACCGGATTTCGCGCTGCCCTTGGCGCCGTGGTTGTAGATCTGCCAATGCCCGCGCGACATGTAGTACTTGCAGGCGTACAACGGCTCGCGGTTGAGCACGCCGATGCGCCAGTCGAACTCCGTATAAACGTATTCCTGCGCCAACAGCAGGGCGCTGTGCTGGAACAGGCCGCTGGCCGCGGCCGCCAGCGCCATCTCGTCTTCCACCTTGACCACGCCGCGCGAGAACGAGCCGTCGGGAATCTTCAGGACCAGCGGAAAACCGAGCTTGGCCACCACTTCCCTGGTGCCCTTGCTGTCGTCGCGATAGAGGATCTCGGTACGCGGCACCGCGAGTTTGCGCGACACCATCAGGTCATTGAGGAAGATCTTGTTCGTGCAGCGCAGGATCGAGGTGGGGTCGTCCATGACCACCATGCCTTCCTTCTCCGCGCGGTGCGCGAAGCGGTAGGTGTGGTTGTCGCTGGCCGTGGTCTCACGAATGAACAGGCCGTCGTATTCGGCCAGGCGCTGGTAATCATTCTTGCCGATCGGGTCGACCTCGATACCGAGTTCCTTGCCGGCACCGATGAAAGCCTTCAATGCCTTCTTGTTCGACGGCGGCATCTGTTCGCCGGGATCGACCAGCATCGCCAGGTCGTAGCGGAACTGCCGCCGTGCGCGTGGCTTGCGCCACAGCTTGCGCGAGAATCGATCGAGCTCCCCGGCGAAGGCGTCCTCCTGGGCGTCGTCCAGTGCGTGCAGGCCGACCGGCTTGATTGCGCTGACCTGCCAAACACGCTCGCGCTCGAATTCGAGCCGCAACAGCGGGCACGGGAACAACTCGAACACCTCGCGAGCGAGGTTCTGCAACGCCGGATAGGCGGTCACGCCGAAGTAGACCAGGATGCCGAAGTCGGTCGTGTCGCGGCCGCCGGCCGGCAGGAAATGGGTCAGCTCCGCGTTGAGATCCTCGATGTCCAGGCCGTACAACGAGCGTCGGCGCAGATCGTTGATCGTGCGCACCGACGGCATCACCTTGTGCCCGCGCGCCTCCGCCAGCAGCGAGACGTAGTAGCCGGTGCCCAGGTATTTGTAGCTGCGACACAGGTTGATGACATGCGTGCGCTCATCCTCGCCGTCCGCCGGCGAGCGCAAGTAGTCCATCGCGCTCATCACGTCGACGGAGGGGTAATATGAGCTCCAGTCGGAGGCTTTTTCGACAACAACGACCAAGCGGGTCATGGCACCTCTCAAACCGGACGGCAGCCGCGACGCGAAGAACCGGCGGCTGGCAAGATCCGAAGTCTGGCACAGCAGCGCGCCGACACAAGGGACGGCGCTGAAAAGCGCATAAATCCCGCACTGCTGTTGCGAGCCTCCTGCTACAGTCCACGCCACTTCCCCGCACAAGCCCGCCGCCCCATGCAGTCATTGTCAGCCGCCACCGCCGTGCGCATCCGTCGCGCGGACATGTCCGATCTCGACGACCTGGTGGCGCTGGAACAGCGCGCGTTTGACGGCGACCGCATGAGCCGCGCGCAATATCGTCGCCACCTCGACAGCGACTCTGCCCAGATCCTGCTGGCCAGTGCCGGCCGGCATACCTTTTTCGGCAGCGTCGTGCTGTTCTTCCGCAAGGGAAGCACCGTGGCCCGGGTGTACTCGCTGGCGACGCGACCCGAGGTGCGCGGCCAGGGCATCGGTGCCGCCTTGCTGGAGGCTGCCATCGCGGCTGCGGAGCGCCGCAACTGCCGGGTGTTGCGGTTGGAGGCACGCACCGACAACGCCGCCGCGATCGGTCTGTACGAGCGACTCGGCTACCGGCGCATCGGCAGCTACCAGCACTACTACGAGGACGGCGCCGACGCATGGCGGTACGAGCAGACGCTCGGCTGACCCGCGCCACGGTCAGGGCGCCAGCAGGCGGTTGACATGGATCGGGCAACATCCGGCGTGATTCGCAACGTACCTTCGACGAAATCGACGGGCTGGCCCGACCCGCGCTGGAAGCACTGGAAGCATACGCTTTGGGTGAACTGGGCGAATCGATGAATATTTGTCAGAACCAGTTGAACGCGCTGCAAGCCTCCAGCGGGGAGATCGAGGAACTGATGCGGCTGGCACGTCAGCACGGCGCCAGCGGTACCAAGTCGACCGGCGGTGGTGCGATGATCGCGTTGTGTCACGACGGCGCCGCGCGCGTGGTCCAGGCAATGCACGACGCCGGTTATCAGGCGCTGGGGGGTCCTTTGGCTGATGCCGCGCAGCTCCATCCGACCGTCTCGTCCGAAGCCGAACCGCTGATCCTGGTCGATGCCGACGACCGCCCCCTCGGGCATGCCAGCAAGGCGGCCTGCCACGATGGTCGCGGCCAACGCCATCGCGCCTTCTCCCTGTTCATCTTCAACGAACACGGCAAACTCCTGCTGCAGCAACGCAGCCGCGGCAAGCGGCTGTGGCCCGGTTACTGGGCGAACAGCTGCTGCAGCCATCCGCGCCAGGATGAAAGCATGGAGCAGGCCACCGAACGACGCCTGCAGCAGGAGCTGGGCATGCGCTGCCCGCTGCGCTTCCTGTTCAAGTTCGAATACCACGCCGATTACCGCGGGCTCGGCGCCGAACACGAACTGTGCTGGGTCTACACCGGCACCTGCGCGCAGCCGGTGCGCGCCAACGCCACCGAGGTCGATGCCTGGCGCTTCGTCACGCCGGCCGAACTCGATCGCGAAATCGTCGCTTATCCGGAGCACTTCACGCCATGGCTGAAACTCGAGTGGGAGCGGTTGCGCCACGACCCGGCGGTGCCAGCATGGTGAACAGGAATCCTCCTCTGCACGGGCGCATCGGCGCGAGCGTCGCGCCATGAGCGAACTGCCGGTCCGCTGCACGATGGTCTCGGTCGTGACGGTACGTGGCACGGCCGCAGCCGCACGCGTGTTGCTGCTGCAGCGCGCGGGCCCGTACCTGGCTGGCGCCTGGAGCTACGTGGCCGGCCACCTCGAACCAGGCGAAACCGGCTGGCAAGGCGCACGGCGCGAACTGGTCGAGGAAACGGCGTTGGCGCCGCTCGCGCTGTACTCCGCCGACCGCTGCGAGCAGTTCTATGACGCTGGTGAAGATTGCATCCAGCTGGTGCCGGCGTTCGTGGCGCTGGTCGCGGACGACGCCGTCGTGCGTCTGAACGAAGAACACCGCCAATTTGCGTGGCTGGAGTTCGACGAAGCCATCGCCCGGTTGCCATTCGGCGGCCAGCGCGAGTTGTTTGCCGAGGTGCGCCGCGAATTCGTCGAGCGTGCGCCGTCGACCTGGTTGCGCATGCCGCTCGAGTGAAGGCCGCTCAGCCACCCAGCGGGTGGCTGATCCGTTGTGCGGTCGCCGAATCGGCTCGCGCCACCAAGGCACCAGTACGCATCAGGCTCACCGTGTAATGGCCATCGTCGACCAGCGGCAGGAACGCGCCGCTACCATAGACCGTGTCGACTTCGGGCAGCCATTGCGGGTATTCCCGGCTGAGTTTGACCAGGTCGAACGAGCCGGCGGCGTCGAAGCTGATCACGGTCCGCGGCGCATTCATTTCCTGCGTCGGATCGTCGTAGCGCCCGGACAACCGATCGAGTCGATACAGTGGCGGAACCCCGGCCAGCACGGCGGGCAGCTTCCATTTCAGCACGATCGCCTCGACGCGCCAGTCATCGCCGGCCAGCTGCACTTCGCGCGTGCTGCCGTCGGGCCAGGTCAGGGTGAGCGCCCAGCGCTGCGGGGAAAGGATGTGCGCATCGATGTCGACCACCGGCGCTTCCTCGCCGAGCAGGCGATAGCCACGCAGGGCCGCGCCGGTGCCGGCCAGCAGCAGGGCCAGAGCGAAGCACACCAGGCACAATAACGCGCGCCAGCTGGCGGCGGCGTGCCGGCGCGCACGCAGATGCCGGCGCAACACCACCAGCTGCACCAGGGTGATCAGCACAAACACCGCCGCCAGTATCAGCAATACGGTCATCGGCAAGCGCAGCAGGGCGCTCCAGTCCATCACCAGTTCCTTCGTCGCCGCGGCGGGCGATCCACGACCGACATCATAGCGGGCGCCGACCGGTTGCCGGCAGGCTGCTGGCTATACTGCAGGCTTGCCGAGGAACTCCTGCCATGCGTCGATCCCTGTTGTTGCTGCCGCTCACCCTGGTCGTTGCCCTGCTCGCCGGCTGCGGCAACAAGGGCCCGCTGGTATTGCCGCCCCACCGACCGGCACCGGCGGCCAGCGCACCGGCACCGGCACCGACCGCGCCAGCCGCCGCCAGTAGCGCGATGTCTGCCACGGGCTGGCGTTGAAGTGGCTGCGACGCACCTGCGCTTTTCCAAGATGCACGGCAGCGGCAACGACTTCGTCGTGCTGGACTGCCGGCAGCAGGAGTTTGCGCTGGATGTCGCGCAGATCCGCGCGCTGGCCGACCGCCATACCGGCGTGGGGTTCGACCAGTTGCTGAGTGTGGAGCGTTCGCGCGATCCCTCATGCGCGTTTTATTACGGGATCTGGAACGCCGACGGTTCGCCGTCCGGCCAGTGTGGCAACGGCGTGCGCTGCGTCGCGGCGTGGCTGCATCGGGCCGCTGCGCTGGCGCGGGATGACAGCGTGCGGATCGAGAGTCCATCCGGCCCGGTGACGGTACGCCTGCTGGCTGCGGACAAGGTCACCGTGGACATGGGCGAGCCGGTGTTCGAGCCGTCGCGCATCCCTTTTCTGGCGCCGGCGCCGGCGGACGACTACGAGATCGAGGTGGGCGGCGACCAGGTCCGGATCGGCGCGGTGTCGATGGGCAACCCGCACGCCGTGGTGGTGGTGCCTGACCTGGCTGATCCCGGGCTGCAAAAGCTGGGTCCGCTACTGTCCTTCCACGAACGATTTCCCGCCCAGGCCAATGCCGGTTTCGCGCAGCGGCTCGATCGCGGCCGCCTGCGCTTGCGCGTGCATGAACGTGGCGCGGGCTGGACGCTGGCCTGCGGTACGGGCGCCTGCGCCGCCATGGCGGTACTCCATCAGCGTGGCGAGATCGACGACCGCGTCCTGGTGGAACTGCCCGGCGGAACCCTGGACATCGACTGGATCGGACCGGGCCACAGGCTGTGGATGACCGGGCCGGCGGCGTTTGTTTTCGAAGGTGAATGGCCAATCCCGGCCCACGGACAGCCAACGCGCGGTTGAAGCGCACGCGCGTCCATCGCACACTGCAACAACAGGAGCCTGTCAGGCCTTGGTGGTCGAACCGGGAATTCGGCTGTGCGAGGACAGATTTCTGACGATTTGCAGGTCCATCGTGGTTCTATGGATCAAGGATCGGCAGGAATGTGGATCGCACAGGCGAAGTCGCAGACCAGCCAACCAACGGTCCGACAGGCTCCCGGGTACTCCCGCCCACTCGCCCCGCCATGGCTCCAAGGACCTTCACGCATGACTGCTACCCTGCTCGATGACGCCACCCAGGCCCGCGTGGTTGCCGCGTATCTGAAGCGCCATCCGGAGTTTCTCAGCAAGTATCCGGAGCTGGCCGCCAAGCTGACCATGCCGCCGCCCGAACAGGGCGGTGCGGTAGCGTCGCTGGCGGTCTATCAGATGCAGAGCTTGCGCAACAAGAACACCGAGCTGGAGCACCGGCTGGCTGAATTGGTCGGGATTGCCGCCGAGAATGAGCGATTGATGGAGCGCGTGCACGCGCTGACCGTGGCGCTGCTGCGGGCGAACACGATGGAGGTCACCGTGCGTACCGTGGTCGCCAAGCTCAGCGCGGATTTCCACACCGAGCAGGTGCGGCTGCTGTTGTTCGGCGACGAACCCCGGCTGCCGCGCGCCGATTGGTTGCAACAAATTCCCGGTGGCAGCGCGGCACTGCCGGAATTCGCCGAATTCCTGCGCAAGGACGAACCCAGCTCCGGACGCCTGTCTGGCGAAAAGCTGGAGCGACTCTTCGGCGATGCCGCCAGCAGCATCCAGTCGGTGGCGATGATGCAGCTGGGCGATATGGGCATCCTGGCAATCGGCAGCATCGACCCGGATCGCTTCCAGCCCGGCATGGGCACGCTGTTCCTGAAGATGATCTCGGCGACCATCACCGCCGCGCTGGCGCGCTCGCGGGATGTCTCCTGAGCCAACCATGACCCCGGCAGGCCAGGTCGAGGCCTGGCTGGGCCGTCTCGCCGGCGAACGCCACGCCTCGCCGAACACGGTTACCGGCTACCGCCGCGACCTGGCCAAACTGTTGCGCTACATGGAAGCCGGGCAGCTGACCGCATTCGAGGCACTCGATCCGAGCCGGATGCGCGCGTTCATCGCGGCCGAACACCGTGCCGGCCTGGCCCCGAAGAGTCTGCAGCGATTGCTGTCGTCCTGCCGCAGCCTGTTCCGCCAGCTCAATCGCGAAGACCTGTTGACGCATGACCCCTTGCTCGGCGTACGCGGGCCGAAGGTGCGCCGCAAGTTGCCGCAGGTACTCGACGTCGACGAAGCCGGCGCCCTGGTCGGGAGCGACAGCGGCGGCAAGCTGGCCGTGCGCGACCGCGCCATGCTGGAGCTGTTCTATTCCAGCGGCCTGCGCCTGTCCGAGCTGGTTGGCCTGCGCTGGCTCGACCTGAATCTGGACGAGGGCGAGGTGCGCGTACTGGGCAAGGGCAGCAAGACCCGGATCGTGCCGGTCGGCCGGTATGCGGTGGCCGCGCTGCGCGCGCTGGGCGCGGCGGAGGGCACGACGCCGGAAAGCCCGGTGTTCCGTGGCCGCGGCGGCGCGCCAATCCACCCGCGCACGATCCAACTACGCATGAACACATTGGCACTGCAGCAAGGCATTGCCAAGCACATCCACCCGCACTTGCTCCGGCACACGTTCGCCAGCCACATGCTGGAGTCCTCCGGCGACCTGCGCGCGGTGCAGGAGCTGCTCGGTCACGCCGACATCGCCACCACGCAGATTTACACCCACCTGGATTTCCAGCACCTGGCCAAGGTCTACGACGCGGCGCATCCGCGCGCCAAACGCAAACCGTAGAGGTCGCAACCCACCATCAAGCGGCGCCGATTCCCCCTTTCCCTGGGCAGACGGTTGGGGTGCGGGGACGCTTCAATGCAGTAACGGGCGATTCGCGCTCGCTCCCTCTCCCCGATAGGGGAGAGCAGGCGAACAAGCCGTGCCGGTTCGCTCCGCATTGAAGCCTCGGCAACCGATCCCCATCTCGTTAATTCAGCCACGGAGCCCCATATGGAATCGTTTCACGCCACCACCATCGTCTGCGTGCGCCGCGACGGCCGCGTGGTGATCGGCAGCGACGGCCAGGTCACGCTCGGCAACACGATCATGAAGGGCAATGCGCGCAAGGTGCGCCGACTCGGCAAGACCGGCGACGTGGTGGCCGGTTTCGCCGGTGCCACCGCCGATGCGTTCACCCTGTTCGAATTGTTCGAGCAGAAGCTCGAGAAACACAACAACAACCTCACCCGCGCCGCGGTGGAGATGGCCAAGGAATGGCGCACCGATCGCCGCTTTGGCAAGCTGGAGGCGATGCTGGCAGTGGCCGACAAGGAGGTCTCGCTGCTGATCTCCGGCAACGGCGACGTGGTCGAGCCCGAACACGGCCTGATCGCGATCGGCTCCGGCGGCCCGTTCGCCCAGTCCGCCGCCAGGGCGTTGCTGGAGAACACCGACATGGGCGCTCGCGTCATCGTTGAAAAGGCGTTGCAGATCGCCGGCGATATCTGCATTTATACGAATCACAACGTCAGCATCGAAGAGCTGTGATGGATTGGGCTTCGGGATTTACAAGAGTCCGTCCCCAACCTCGCCGCAGCCATCCAATCCCGAATCTCCAATCCCGAATCCCGGCGAAGCCATGAGTGAACTCACCCCCCGCGAAATCGTCAACGAACTCGACCGTTACATCATCGGCCAGAACGACGCCAAGCGCGCGGTGGCGGTGGCGCTGCGCAGCCGCTGGCGGCGCATGCAACTGTCGCCCGAGATGCGCAACGAGATCACCCCGAAAAACATCCTGATGATCGGCCCCACCGGCGTCGGCAAAACCGAGATCGCGCGCCGGCTGGCGACACTGGCCAACGCGCCATTCGTCAAGGTCGAGGCGACCAAGTTCACCGAGGTCGGGTACGTCGGCAAGGATGTCGAGTCGATCATCCGTGACCTCGCCGACGGCGCCTACAAGCTGACCCGCGAACAGGCGATCAAGCGCGTGCGCACGCAGGCGGAGGACCGTGCCGAGGACCGCATTCTCGACGCGTTGTTGCCGCGCCGGCAGGCCGAGCCGAACGACTGGAGCCACGATGCACCAGGCGCGCCGGCGATCGACAGCGACACTCGCCAGAAACTGCGCAAGCAGCTGCGCGAAGGCGCGCTGGACGAGCGCGAGATTGAACTGAATCTCGCGCTGAACGTGGGCGTGGAGATCATGTCGCCGCCGGGCATGGAGGAGATGGGCGCGCAGCTGCGCCAGATGTTCCAGAACATCGGTGGCGCCAAGACGCAGACTCGCAAACTGGCGATCAAGCTGGCGCGTCCGCTGTTGATCGACGAGGAGGCCGGCAAACTGCTCAATGACGAGGAGATCCGTGCCCAGGCGATGGAGAACGCCGAGCAGAATGGCATCGTCTTCCTCGACGAGATCGACAAGGTCGCCCAGCGCGGCGACCACGGCCACGCCGGAGTCAGCCGCGAAGGCGTGCAGCGCGACTTGCTGCCGCTGGTGGAAGGCTCCACCGTGTCGACCAAATACGGCCCGATCAAGACCGACCACATGTTGTTCATTGCCTCGGGCGCGTTCTCGCTGGCCAAACCGTCGGATCTGATCCCCGAGTTGCAGGGCCGGTTGCCGATTCGGGTCGAGCTGTCCGCGCTCTCGGTGGACGACTTCAAGCGGATCCTGCGCGAGCCGCACAACGCGCTGACCAAGCAGTACGTGGCCTTGCTCGGTACCGAAGGCGTCACCATCGAATTCACTGACGATGGTATCGACCGGCTGGCCGAGATAGCGTTCCAGGTCAACGAGCGCACCGAGAACATCGGCGCGCGCCGCCTGCACACCGTGATGGAGCGGGTGCTGCAGAACATTTCCTTCGAAGCTGCAGACAAGTCCGGCGAAAAGTACCTGATCAACGTCGAACACGTAAACAACTCGCTGGCCAGCCTGGTGCACGACGAAGACCTCAGCCGCTACATCCTGTAAAGCCGGTGGCTAGGCTCAATCTGCTAAAATGCGCGCCGTGAACAACGTTATCGAACTGAAAAGCACCGGCCAGCGTGCCCAGCTGCGCCAGGCGCAGCAAAAGCAAACCTTGGTCCGATTATGGCGCGAAGACCTCGAGCACGGCAGCTTCTGCGGCTACGTGGGCGGCGTGGGCCGCGAGTTCTTCCTGTTGTGGGTGGTCGGCGACGGTATTACCTACGACGGCATGTACGTGATGCGCCATCGCGACATCTCCGAGCTGGAATCGCCGGACAAGCACCACGCCTTCTTCGAGAAAGCGCTGGCGCTGAAACACATCCTGCCGCGGATGCCGCGTGGGTTTCCGCTGGACAATATCCACGACGTGATCCAGGCCGCCGGTGCGCAGGCGCCGGTGATCGGCGTGCACGTGGACAGCGAGGACGAAGCCGAGGTCTGCTACATCGGCCGGCTGGTCAGCGCCGAGGACGACGGTTTCTACATGCAGGAGCTCAGCCCGGACGCGGAATGGATGCGCGAGGTGTCGTTCTTCAGCTGGGACGAGGTGTCCACGGTCAGCATGGAAGACAGCTACGCACAATCCCTGCTCGCCGTGGCCGGCCCCGCGCCAGCCTTGAGCCGGGGTGAAGGTGATACCGACGTCGGGCGGGCGTACTAGAAGCCTGTCGGGCTTTGGTGGTCGAGGTGAGAATTCGGCTGTGTGAGGACAGATTTGAGACGATTCTTGGTCCATAATGGTTCCATGGACCAAGAATCGGCGGATTGTGGACCACACAGGCAGGCGCATTCGCAGACCGGCCGACCAAAGTCCGACAGACTCCTGGGCAACCGTGCGCCAGCCACATGCCCCTGTCCATGAAGCAAAAGCGACGATTGGCCTACCGCCACTGGGAAACCTGGGTGGGACTGTGCTTGTGCGGGCTTTGCGGCGGACTCGGGGCGTGGCTGGGCCAGGCGACACTGCATCCGTCGCTGGGCGGAGCCGCCGGTGGTGCGCTGGGCGGCTGGTTGTTCTCGCGCATCACCATGCAGGTGGCTCGCCGCTACGACACGCATCTGGCAGGCCAGTCCTGAGCCATTTTGCGTCGTGAGACGTCACCGCGATCACGCGGGATTTTCCGATCGGGTTCTTCAGTGGACGCCGGCGAAACCCTTGCCTGATGCCAGCGGCAAGGCGCACCGTCAACGCCTACGGGCCGGATACTTCCTGCGCGGATCTGGCTCATCCGAGACGCGTGCCGGCATGCGTCTTGCCCTGAACGAGCGCGGGGATCGCGTATGCTCGGCGCCTGGCTTGCTTGCCTGGTGGAGATCGGATGACGCGCATCGTGGTGGTCGGCAGCATCAACATGGACCTGGTCACCCAGGCGCCGCGCTTCGTCGGTCCCGGCGAGACCATTCTCGGCGAACGCTTCGTTACCGTACCTGGCGGCAAGGGCGCGAACCAGGCCGTCGCGGCCGCCCGACTTGGCGCCGAGGTGGCCCTGATCGGCGCGCTCGGCGACGACGGCTTTGGCCATCAGCTGCGCGACGGACTTGCCAACGAAGGCATCGACCTGGACCACGTCACACACCTCGACGACGAGGCCAGCGGCACCGCCTCGATCACGATTGCCGGTGGCGAGAACCAGATCATCGTGGTACCAGGAGCCAACGCCCGCGTCACGCCGGATCAGGTCGAACAGGCGCAGGAGCTGATCCGGCGCGCCGATGTGGTGCTGGTGCAAATGGAAATTCCGCTGGACGCAGTCGAGGCCACCGTGCGACTCGGTGCACGAGTGGACGTCCCGGTGATCCTCAACCCCGCGCCGGCGCAAAAGCTGCCCGCCGACTGGTTGAAGCTGGCCCGCTACGCCACGCCCAACCAGCATGAACTGGCGATCCTGCTCGGCGCCGACCCTGGCACCGACTTCCGCGCGCTGATGCAAGCGGCGCCGTGCCCGATCGTGCTCACCCGGGGCGGCGAAGGCGCCTGGTATCGCGACCAGGGCGAGCCGATCCACCAGCACGGTTTCGCGGTCGAGGTGCTTGACAGCACCGGCGCCGGCGACACCTTCAACGCCGCATTGGCGGTATTTCTGCACGAAGGTGTGGCCAGCGCGGTGCGCAAGGCCTGCCTCGCCGCCGCGCTGTCGGTCACCCGGCTCGGTGCGCAAGGCGGCATGCCGCGTCTGACCGAACTCGAGCAGCGGCTGAGCGAACGATCCGCCTGACCACGCTGCAAGCCGCAGCGATGTTGGCGCTATGCTGCCGGCATGCGCCTGCGTGATCTCGGTTTTCTTTTCGCCTTCTCCACCGCCTTGCTGCCATGGGGTTCGCGCGCGCTCGCCGGTAGCGGCGTACCGCTGGATCTGGCGGCGTGGTTCCCGCTGGTCTTCATCTTCGGCGTGGTCCCGCTGATCGATGCGCTGTGCGGCGAGGAGCGCGGCAACTGGAACACGCCGGCCGAGGCCAGGCGGCTGGAGCAAAGCGTGTTCTATCGTTTGCTGCCCATGTTGGCGCTGCCCCTGTGGCTGGGCACGCTGGCGTGGTGCGCCTGGCAGTTCACACAGCTACCGCTCGGGAGCGGCGGGGTGCTGGGTTGGGTGCTGTCGACCGGCGTGATCGGCGGCGTGCTGGCGATCAACCCCGCGCACGAATTGATCCACAAGAGTGGCCGGCTGGAACCGCTGATCGGCGGCATCCTGCTCTCCAGCGCGGGCTACCAGGGTTTCAAGATCGAGCACGTGCGTGGCCATCACGTTCATGTAGCCACGCCCGAGGATTCGTCCTCGGCGCGGCTGGGCGAATCGGTCTACGCGTTCGTCCCGCGCGCGCTCTGGCGCAACGTGTGCAACGCGTGGCGACTGGAGGCGACCCGTCTGCGCGAGCGCGGATGTGGCGTCTTGTCGTGGCGCAACGAAATGGTCGGCTGGACGCTACTGTGGCTGGGCTTGGGCGCGGGATTCGTCCTGCTGTCCGGATGGCGCGGCGGCCTGTTCTTCCTGGTCCAGGGTGTGGTCGCCGCGGCGACACTGGAAGTGATCAACTACGTCGAGCACTACGGTCTGAGCCGTCGCCAGATCGCGCCGGGTCGCTACGAGCGCGTCACCCATCATCATTCCTGGAACGCGCCTGCGCGCTCCACGAACTGGCTGCTGTTCAACTTGCAGCGGCATTCCGATCACCACGCAAACGCGCGCCGCCGCTACCAGGCCCTGCTGCATCACGACGACAGCCCGCAACTGCCCGCCGGCTATGCCACCATGTTCGTGCTGGCACTGTTGCCGCCGCTGTGGCGGCGGGTGATGGACCCGCGGGCAAGGGCGACTACACCGACCGCATAGCCTGCTACTTGCCGATGCAGAATGAGCCGAAGATCGCGCCGAGCAAATCGTCGTTGGTGTAGCTGCCGGTGATTTCGCCGAGGGCGTGTTGGGCCTGCCGCAGTTCCTCGGCGGCGAGTTCGCCGGCGCCGTGAGCGAGTTCGGCCGCCGTGCTTTGTAAATGGACGTCTACTTGCTGCAGCGCCAGCACATGGCGGCGGCGCGCGCTGAAGGTGCCTTCGCCGCTGCCGGCGCCGGCAAGGTGCTTGAGGTGCTCGCGCAGGGCATCGAGACCTGCGCCGGTTTTTGCCGAGGCCCACAACCAGTGCGCACCGTCGCCTTGGTCATGGCGCGCAGGCAGGTGATCGAGATCGATCTTGTTGATCAGCACCACGCGTTCGACGCCGGCTGGCAGCGTGTCGAAGAACGCAAAATCGGCGGCGTGGTCGGCGTCGGTGGTGACCAGCAGGGCGACGTCGGCACGCTGCAGTTCACCGTGGGCGCGGCGCACGCCTTCGCGTTCGACTTCGTCGTCGGTGTCGCGCAGACCGGCGGTGTCGGCCAGTTCCAGCGCGATACCATCCAGGTTGAGGTTCTCGCGCAGCACGTCGCGGGTGGTACCGGCGGCGGCGTTGACGATGGCGCGGTCGCTCCCGGACAGGGCGTTCAGCAAGCTGGATTTGCCGGCGTTGGGGCGACCGATGATCGCCACGCGCAGACCATCGTTGAGGCGCAGGCCGCGTTGTGCTTCGCGCAACAATTGCGCCAGTTCGTCGCGCACACGGTCAAGCTGCTGCTGGATCGCCGGGTCTGCCAGGAAGTCGATTTCCTCTTCCGGGAAATCGATCGCGGCCTCGATGTGCACGCGCGAGGTAATGAGTTCCTGCAACAGCGCCTCGACCTTGCGCGAGAACACCCCTTCCATCGATTGCAGTGCGGCGCGGGTGCCGGCCTGGGAGCGGGCGGCGATCAAATCGGCGACGGCTTCGGCCTGGGCCAGGTCGAGCTTGCCGTTGAGAAAGGCGCGCTCGGTGAATTCGCCCGGCCGGGCCAGCCGCGCGCCGAGTTCGCAGCAGCGCCGCAGCAACTGGTCGAGCAACACGGCGCTGCCGTGACCTTGCAGTTCCAACACGTGTTCGCCGGTGTAGGAAGCGGGGGCGGGAAAGTACAGCAGCAGGCCGCGATCGATCAGGTCGCCGGCCTGGTCGCGGAACGCGGCGAAATGCGCGTGGCGCGGCTGCGGCGTGCACCCCAGCAGGGTTCGCGCCATCGTCGGCACAGCGGGACCGGAGACGCGCAGCACGCCGACGCCGGCCGCGCCCGGCGCGCTGGCGATGGCGGCAATCGTGTCGGTGGCAGGGTCTGACATGGCGAAGACTCTAAACGAAAGCAGCCGCGACCGGTTCGGTCGCGGCTGTCACAGGCCATTGGTCCGCAGGCGCGCTCAGTCGGTGGTAAGTGCCGGCGCCCGATCGATGTGATGGGTCACCCACCATTGCTGGCCCAGGCCGACCAGGCCGTTCACCGCGTAATACAGACACAAACCGGCGGGGAAGAAGGCGAACAACACCGTGAACAGCAACGGCATCACCTTCATCATCTTGGCCTGGGTCGGATCCATGCCCGCGGCCGTCGGGTTCAGCCACTGCGTGCCGAGCATCACGATCGCGTAGATGATCGGCAGGATGTAGAACGGGTCGGGTGCGCTCAGGTCGGGGATCCACAGGAACGGCGCATGACGCAGTTCCAGGCTGTACTCCAGTACGAAGAACAGGCCATAGAACACCGGCAAGGTGATCAACACCGGCAGGCAACCGCCCATCGGGTTGACCTTCTCCTTCTTGTACAGCTCCATGGTGGCTTGCTGCATCTTCTGCTTGTCGTCGCCGAAACGCTCCTTCAGCGCCTTGAGGCGCGGCGCCAGCTTGCGCATGCGCGCGCTGGATCGGTACTGCATCGCGGTGAGCTTCCAGGTCAGTCCCTTGATCAACAACACCAGCAGGATGATCGCCGCACCCCAGTTCCGGGTGATCGCGTGGAACTGCGACAGGATCCAGTGCATCGGTACGGCAATCGCCTTGAACATGCCGTAGTCGATGGTCAGGTCGAGACCGGGGGCGATCGCATCCAGCGTGCCCTGCACGTTCGGCCCCAGGTAGAGACGCGCCTGGGTGGTGAGGCTCTGCCCGGGGGCCACGCTCACGGACGGACTGACCGCACGAATCAGGTAGCGCGGATGCTCGCTGTCCGGGTTGATCGTCTGGGTGACGTAGTGATCAGTTTGATCGGCTGGCGGAATCCATGCGGCGACGAAGTACAGGCGCAGCATGGCGGCCCAACCGCCCTTGATCTGGCTGTCCAGCGCATCTTTCTGGTCGCCGAAATCCTTGAACGTCAGCTTCTCGAACTTCTCACCCGTATACCAGGCGGCGCCCACGAAGCTGCGTTGTTCGGGATCCATGTAGCGGCTCAGCCAGCTCGAGGCTTCGGGCGGGGCCACGCGCTGCAGTTGCTGATAGGCGTTGCCTTGCCACGTGCTGGCCGTGCCGTTGTCGATATGCTGGCTCAGGCCGATAACATAGCTGCCGCGCTTGAAGGTGTAGGTCTTGGTGACCTTGAGGCCGGCCGCATCGTGCCAGGTCAACGCTACCTGCAGCTCGTCCTGGCCCGGGGCCATCGCATAGCTGGCCTTTGCGCTCTGGAATAATGCTTGGTGGTTGGGCTGATCCGCAGGCGCACTATCGCTGCTGCTTACCAGGCCGTTCTGGACCACGAAGTAATGCGCCGGAACGGTGTCCAACAGAACCGTCGGCGGCGGGTTCGGGTTCTTGTGGGTCGGCGCATTCTTCGGATAGACCAGCAGCTCCGCGTGCACCAGGCTGCCGCCGCGGGTGTCGATCTGCAGGTGCAGGACATCGGTGTCGACCGCAATCAGCTGCGATGGCACTTGTCCGGCCGGGGCCGTATCGGTGGCGATGGTCGCCGCACCGACCGGCGCCGCGGAACTCGAGGCGGCGGCAATCGCGGAAGGTATGCTGCCGTCGGCCGACCGCGCAGTCGTCTGGGTGGTGGTGCTGGTTGCGGCCACCGGTGGCTGGGGCGCGTAGTCCTTCTCCCAGGCGATGAACAAGAAGTACGCCACGGCAAGCAAGGCGAACAAGAGGAAGTTGCGCGTTTGGTTCATCGCGTAGCAGATCCGGGTAACGCCACGACTCAAGGGGTCTCGCCGCGGAGGCAGGTAAAGGAAAGGTCAACGCTCGATTGTGGCGGTGTCGTCGGCTCGCTTCAATGGCTCGGCCACATCGATGCGGGTGGCCAGCAGTTTTTTCCACATGCCATCGAGGTCATGCAGCAACTCGGGGCCAGGGACACCGGCGGCCAGGTCGCGCGCCATCACCATCAGGTCGACCGGCGGCAACTGGCCGCGCACCCGCCGGAACGATTCACGCACCAGACGCTTGATCCGGTTGCGCTCGACCGCCCGCTTGGAGACCCGCTTGGAGATCGCCAGGCCGAGCCGTGCGCCGCCGAGCTCGTTGCCGCGATAACGCATATGAAAACAGCGGCCGCCTGCGCGTCCGCTGCTGGTTCGCAAGGCGGCAAAGTCACCAGGCCGAAGTAACCGCGCCTCGCGCGGAAGTTCGGCACCCGACATGACGCGCGCCCCGGTTACGGGGCGAGGCGCGTGCGGCCCTTGGCGCGACGGGCGTTGATGATTTTGCGACCGTCGGCGGTCGCCATGCGTGCGCGGAAACCGTGGGTACGCGCGCGCTTGAGTTTGCTGGGCTGGAAGGTCCGCTTCATGGGTTGCTCCGAAGGGAATGTGGCTAAAAAGGTTTGCGAGTATGTCGGGTTTGCGTTACGCCTGTCAAATCGCGGCGGGTGGCGGCGCGCCGGCGGCACGGTGCGGCGTGAACCCGGGGCGTTTGGGGCTGCTGCTAGACTGTTGCATCACCCCGCGCGCAAGCGCCCAAGCTGTGGCTGATCGAATTCATGAGTGATTTGTGGCGGCGCTGCCTTGAGCGCCTCGAAGGCGATCTGAGCGCCGAAGACCTGCATACCTGGTTGATGCCATTGCAGGCGCGCGACGACGCCGACGGCCTGCAGCTGTTCGCGCCCAATTCCTACACGCTCGACACCGTGCGCCAACGCTACCTCGCGCAAATCGAACAGGTGCTGCAGCAGCTGGCCGGCAAACCGTGGCCGGTTCGTCTCAGCGTAGGCTCCAGCTCGCCACAAACGACACCGGTGAAGTCGGCGGCTGTATCCCGAGCCAAGCCGGCGGCCGCGACAACGCATGTCTTCCATCACAATCTTGACCCCCACTACACGTTCGAGACATTCGTCGAAGGCAAATCGAACCAGCTCGGCAAGGCGGCAGCGATCCAGGTGGCAACCAACCCGGGTCGGGCCTACAACCCGCTGCTGCTGTACGGCGGCACCGGCTTGGGCAAGACCCATCTGATGCATGCAGCGGGTAACTTGATGCTGGAACGCAACCCCGGGTTCAAGGTGATGTGCCTGAATTCGGAACAGTTTGTCGGTTCGATGATCGAGGCCTTGCGCGCCAAAAGCATGGACGAGTTCAAGCGGCGCTTCCGCTCGGTCGATGCGCTGTTGATCGATGACATTCAGTTTTTTGCCGGCAAGGACACCACCCAGGAAGAGTTTTTCCACACATTCAACGCCCTGTTCGAGTCCAAGCAGCAGATCATCCTCACCTGCGACCGTTACCCGAAGGAAGTCGACAAGCTCGAGCCGCGACTGAAGTCGCGCCTGGGCTGGGGCCTGAGCGTAGCGATCGAACCGCCGGATTTCGAGACCCGTGCGGCGATCCTGCTGGCCAAGGCGCACGAAAAGGACGTGGTGCTGGATGAAGGCGTGGCCATGTTGCTGGCCAAGCGCATCCGTTCCAACGTGCGTGATCTCGAAGGCGCGCTGAACACTCTGGCCGCCCGCGCCAACTTCTACGGCAAGCCGATCACCACCGATTTCGCGGAGGAGACCTTGCGCGATCTGCTGGCCACGCACGCGCAAGCGGTCACCATCCCCAATATCCAGAAGATCACCGCGGAGTACTTCAACGTGCGGCTGCAGGATTTGCTGTCCAAACGTCGGGTGCGCTCACTGGCCAGGCCGCGGCAGATCGCGATGACGCTGTCCAAGGAACTGACTGAACACAGCCTGCCGGAAATCGGTGAGGCCTTTGGCGGACGTGACCACACCACCGTAATGCACGCGTGCAAAACGATTCGCAAGTTCATCGAGACCGATGTGAGAATGCGCCAGGATTGGGAACAGTTGATCCGCACCCTGACCGGCTGAAGCACGAGCGCCCCGAATGCGCGAGAATGCCATGGGCAAGCCGGGGTTCAAGCTGTGGATAATAGGTGGATGATTCGTCGCGCCGGGTTATCCACAAACCATGCACCGTCCAACCGGCACGAAGTGCACATGGTAAAAAGCATGTATATAATTGATTTTAATACAAAATAATACAAAATGTCGGTTCTCCACAGGCTCTACAACAGCCACTAAACTTCTTTTAAAAGATAGAACAGCAGGTACAGGGAAACCCAACCATGCAATTCAGCATCCAACGCGAAGCTCTGCTCAAACCACTGCAGCAAGTGGTGGGCGTGGTCGAACGACGCCAGACGCTGCCAGTGCTGGCCAACCTGTTGTTCAAGGTAGCCGGTGGCACCGTCTCGTTGACCGGCACGGACCTGGAAGTGGAGATGGTGGCGACCACCGCGGCTGAAAAGCTGACAGATGGTGAAATCACCATACCGGCACGCAAACTCTTCGACATCGTGCGCGCCCTGCCCGACGGCGCCCGCATCGATCTCAAGCTCAATGGTGACCGGGTGGCGGTCAGTGCCGGGCGCAGCCGGTTCACGCTGACCACGCTCCCTGCCAGCGAATTCCCCACGGTCGACCAGATCGAAGTGGTCGAGAAAGTGAGCCTGCCCGAGGAAGTCCTGCGTGACTTGATGGAGCGCACGGCGTTCGCGATGGCAAACCAGGACGTGCGCTACTACCTCAACGGCATGCTGCTTGATCTGCAGGAACACACCTTGCGCTGCGTGGCCACCGACGGCCACCGGCTGGCCATGAAGGAAACCGAGCTGCAGAGTACGGTTAGCACGCGGCGCCAGATCATCATTCCGCGCAAGGGTGTCAACGAGCTCATTGGCCTGCTCGAAAGCGGCGACGGTGAAGTGGAACTGGAGTTCGGTCGTAACCATCTGCGGCTGCGTCGCGGCAGCGTAACTTTCACGTCGAAGTTGATCGACGGTCGCTTCCCGGATTACGAGGCGGTGATTCCGCTCGGAGCCGACAAGAGTGCGACCCTGGATCGCGAGGTGCTGCGGGGCGCCCTGCAGCGCGCGGCAATTCTTTCCAACGAAAAATACCGGGGCGTGCGGCTGGAACTGTCACCCGGCAAACTGCGCATCGTGGCGCACAACCCGGAGCAGGAAGAGGCGGTCGAGGAAGTCGAAGCAGACACTCATGTCTCGGATCTTGCGGTGGGATTCAATGTGGGTTACCTGCTCGACGCCTTGGCGGCGCTGCGAGGTGACAAGGCGCGCCTCAGTCTGCGCGACGCCCAGTCCAGTTGTCTGGTGCAGGAACAGGACAATGAGCACTCCCGCCACGTGATCATGCCACTCCGGCTCTGACGTTCGCCTGGTGGTCGTCACCGTCGGTGATACGTGTTTGGAACGCCGGGGCACCCGACAAGGGCCTCGGCGTTGTCATGTTGGCGGTGGTCGCGGATGAGGCTGGAACAACTTCGAATCTGCGGCCTGCGTTGCCTCACCGACGTCGGCGTGACGCTGGCTCCGGCAATGAACGTTTTCGTGGGTGCCAATGGCGCCGGCAAGACCAGTGTGCTCGAAGCTGCGTTCCTGTTGTCTCACGCACGCTCCTTTCGTAGCGGCGCAAGGGACGCGTTGCTACAGCGTGGCGCGGCGCAGATGTCGGTGTTCGCCCAAGTACAGTACATGGATGGCCGCGCCAGCCGACTGGGTCTGGGACGCGCTGGCGCGCGCTGGGAAGCCAGGATCGATGGCGACAACGTTGCGATCGGACAACTGGTGCGCGCTTGCGCCGTGGTCTGCTTCGAGCCGGGCGCGCATGCCCTGATCGCCGGAGCAGCTGAAGAGCGCCGACGCTACCTCGATTGGGGTGTGTTCCACGTGGAACGCGAGTTCCTCGCCGGTTGGCGCCGTTACCAACGCGCATTGAAACAGCGCAACAGCCTCCTACGCTTCGGCACCACGGCGACGGACAGCTTGTTCGAGCCGTGGGAGCTGGAACTGTCCCAGGCTGCGCATCAGATCGACCTGCAGCGGTGCGCCTATCTGGCTCTGCTTCGTCCCAGGCTGGCGTCGAGCATGGCGGGCTTGTTACCGGAACTCGGCGCCATGACTTTGCGTTATCGGCGCGGCTGGTCCGATGAAATGGATCTTGCCGATCAATTACGCGCGCAGCGCGGCAAGGATCTTGCGCGTGGGCATACGACGCTGGGCGTGCATCGAGCCGACTGGTCGGTGTCGTTTGAACACGCGCCGTTGCGGGAGCACCTCTCCCGCGGCCAGGAGAAGCTGACGGCCTTGGCTTGCATGTTGGCTCAAGCCGCGTTGTATGCCGAACATCACGGCGACTGGCCGATCGTGTGTTTGGATGACCTCGCGTCCGAACTGGATCAGGAACATCAAGCGTCGGTGGTGGCTCAATTGTTGACGGCGCGGGCCCAGATCCTGCTGACCGGTACCGAGCTGCCGCTGGCGCTGCGCGAAACACCGGCACACGTGTTCCACGTGGAACAAGGCGACCTCACGCGCCTGCTATAATCGCAGGGTTGCATCTCTCGAAGATCGCATAACCCTTGTCCGGCCAATCAAGGCGCCGAGTCGGACGGGTCGTTGGCGCCAGGAAATGATCAGAGCATGAACGAGCCCGGCAGCGAATCCCACTACGATTCGAGCAACATCAAGGTACTCAAGGGCCTGGAGGCGGTGCGCAAACGTCCCGGGATGTACATTGGTGACACCGATGACGGCACCGGCCTGCACCACATGGTGTTTGAGGTCCTCGACAACTCGATCGATGAGGCCTTGGCCGGGTACTGCGACAAGGTCCTGGTCACGATTCATGATGACGGCTCGGTCAGTGTCGACGACAATGGCCGCGGCATCCCGGTCGGCATGCACCCGGAAGAGCACCGTTCCACCGCCGAAGTGGTGATGACGGTGCTGCATGCCGGCGGCAAGTTCGACGCCAACTCCTACAAGGTGTCCGGCGGCCTGCACGGCGTGGGTGTGTCGGTAGTGAATGCGTTGAGCGAGCACCTGTGGCTGACGGTTTTCCGCAACGGTCATGAATACCTGCAGGAATATTGCCTCGGTGATCCACTGTACCCGCTGAAGCAGGTGGGTCCGTCGACGCGACGAGGCACCGTAGTCCGGTTCCTGCCCAGCCCGGCCACCTTCACCAACAACATCGATTTCCACTACGACATTCTGGCCAAGCGCCTGCGCGAACTGGCCTTCCTCAACTCCGGCGTCACCATCACGTTGACCGACGAGCGTGGGGAGGGACGCCAGGACATCTTCGCTTACGATGGTGGCATCCGCTCCTTCGTGGAGCATCTGGCGCAGATGAGGACCACGCTGCACCCGAGCGTGATCAGCCTGACCGCCGAGCAGGACGGCATCTTGGTCGAAGTGGCGATGCAATGGACCGACTCCTATCAGGAGACGATGTTCTGCTTTACCAACAACATCCCGCAGCGAGACGGCGGCACCCACCTCACCGGCTTCCGTGCCGCGTTGACCCGTTCGCTGCAGAACTACGCCGAGAAGGAAGGGCTGGCCAAGCACGCCAAGGTGTCGCTGTCCGGCGACGACATGCGCGAGGGCATGATTGCAGTGTTGTCGGTGAAGGTACCCGACCCGAAGTTCTCCTCACAAACCAAGGACAAGCTGGTTTCTTCCGAAGTGAAGACGGCGGTGGAGCAGGCGGTCAACGAAAAGCTAGGCGAATTCTTGCTGGAACACCCGATCGAAGCGAAGACGATCGTATCCAAGGCGATTGACGCGTCGCGTGCCCGCGAAGCGGCACGCAAGGCGCGCGAGATGACCCGGCGCAAGGGCGCGCTGGATATCGCCGGCCTGCCCGGCAAGCTGGCCGACTGCCAGGAAAAGGACCCCGCCCTGTGCGAACTGTTCCTGGTCGAGGGCGATTCTGCCGGCGGATCGGCCAAGCAGGGCCGCAACCGCAAGACACAGGCCGTGCTGCCGCTGAAGGGCAAGATTCTCAACGTCGAGAAAGCGCGTTTCGACAGAATGCTGGCCTCGGCCGAGGTCGGCAACCTGATCACCGCGCTCGGCACCGGCATCGGCAAAGACGAGTACAACCCGGACAAGCTGCGCTACCACCGGATCATCCTGATGACCGACGCGGACGTTGACGGCTCGCACATCCGTACCCTGCTGTTGACCTTTTTCTACCGGCAGATGCCGGAGCTGATCGAACGCGGCCACATCTATATCGGCTTGCCGCCGCTGTACAAACTCAAGCAGGGCAAGCAGGAACTGTATCTCAAGGACGATGCCGCCTTGAACGACTACTTGATTTCCAGCGCGGTAGACAATGCCACGCTGAGCTACAGCCCGGATGCACCGCCGATTGCCGGCGAGGCGCTGGAGAAGCTGCTGCGCGGCTACCAACAGGCGCTGGATCAAATCAGCCGGTTGGCGCACCGCTTCGATACCGCGATCCTCGGCGCCCTGCTCGAACATCCGCCGCTGGAACCGGCAATGTGGGCCGATCCCACGGCCATGCAGGCGTGGCTGGATGCTGCCGCGTTGAAGCTGGCGGCCAGTGGCCTGGGTAAACCGCACTACACGATGCGGCTGCGCCCGGCCCATACAGACGCCACCGCGGTGGAGCACCCGGCCGCCGTCGAAGTGACCCGTGAGCAGCACGGGCTTACCCACACCTGGTTCCTGCCGCAGCCGTTCTTCAGTGGTGCTGAGTTCCGCCCGATCCTGACCATGAGCCAGCAGATTGCCGGCCTGATCCAGGCCGACGCCGTGGTACGACGCGGAAACGCGTCGCGGGGCGTACTCAGTTTCGTCGAAGCACGCAACTGGTTGCTGGAGGAAGCCAAGAAAGGACGCAGCATCCAGCGCTTCAAGGGCCTGGGCGAAATGAATCCGGAGCAGCTGTGGGACACCACGGTGAATCCGGAGACCCGGCGGATGTTGCAGGTCGGTATCGAAGACGCGGTCACGGCTGACCGGATGTTTTCAATGTTGATGGGAGAGGCCGTCGAGCCGCGTCGCGAATTCATCGAGGCCAATGCACTCAAGGTAGCCAACCTGGATATCTGAGCGACGCGATGCACGGCACCACGGGGAGTGTCGCTGGCAGCGTCGCGCCGGCCTCGACCCGCGTCTGCATTCGTCCCGAACACCGTGAGATAATCACGGAATATTTACAACATATTGATTTTAAACAATATTTTATGTCGCGGTGCGACTTGTTATCGGTTACCCGATAGGGTTACGCTGCGAAACCTGTCCGGTTGCGTCGACGCACACTGACCTGCGAAGAGGATCACCATGAAACAGCTCCGAGGCTTTACCATCCTGGCGACTGCGGCCCTTTTGTTCGGTCTGGCCAGCAGCCCGGCCTTGGCCAGGCAACAACACGACAAGACCCAGCAGGCGAGCGAATACCCCGACAGCACGCGCAAGGCGCCGAAACTCGACATGCGGAGCGAGGGAGACCAGAAAAATCTCCAGGAGGGCTACGACGCCCTCAACAAAGGGGATGCCGCAGCCGCACAGGCCACCCTGCAGTCACTGCTCGACAAGAGCAAGAGCAAGTACGCCCAGGCAATGGCTTTGCGCGGACTCGCCCTGTTGAAATACAACGCGGGCGATTACAAGGCCGCGATCACCTTGCTGCAGCGTGCGCTGGACAACGGCGTGTTGCCCAACGATGCCTACTTCACGGTCGAGTACATGCTGGCGGTCGCCCAGCAGGCAGACGGGCAACATCAGGCTTCCCTGGACACCCTCACCAAGTGGCGTGCCGAGGGGAAGAAAGAAACCGCCGAATCGTACGCGATCGAAGCAAACGATCAGTACCGATTGGAGAAGTACGCCGAAGCCATCGCGGCGGTAAAGAAGGCCAAATCGTTGACCGACAAGCCCCAGCCCCAATGGGACCAGATTCTGATGGCCAGCTATGCCGCCTCGGGGCAGGACGACCAGCTGGTGCAGATGGCGCGGGACAACCTCGCCGCGCATCCGGATGATCCCGAGGCGATCGAGACCGCCATCAGTGCCCTGCAGAACGCGCAGAAGTACCCCGAGGCGATCAAAGTCATGGAGGAAGCGCGGACCAGGGGCCTGCTCAACAGTGAGGCGAATTACGTCCTGTTGGCATCGCTGTATTACAATCAGGCGCTGACCAGCGACGAACCCAAGCCGCTGGCAACCAAATCCATCGCCACCATCAATGAGGGCATGAGCAAGGGCATCATGCAGCCCAGCGCCGACAATTACGTGCTGTTGGGCAAGGCCAATTACGTGGCCGGCGACGTCACGGCGGCCAGGCAGGCGTTCGACAAGGCGCTACCGCTGGCCAAGAACGGCGAGGCTGCCCTGCAGATATCCAACATTGAGCTGACCAACAGCAACTACAGCAAGGCGAAGGCCATGGTCACGCAGGCCATCAACAAGGGCGTGAAGCACGTCGGTAACGCTTATCTCGTGCTGGCCGAGGCCGAGCGTGGACTGCATAACAAGACCGCGCGGATTGCCGCCTTGAAGCAGGCAGCGCAGCAACCCGAAACTGCCGAGCATGCCAACAAGCTGCTCAAGGAACTGGGAGCGTCCGGGAAGTAAGGCCGATGGCCCGCGTGACCGGCTTTGGAAGTCCATCGTCGAGCTCTCTGGTGCTATACAAAAGTCATGTCGTGTTGTACCGTTGAAAACCTTTCACTGCGTCTCGCAGCAACAAGCCTGATACGGGTTTCGTCCAGTCACACAAGACGGCACCCGACAGCATCCTGCGGTAACGCGAGTCTCCGATTGATCAGCTTCCAGATAGTGACAAATGGCCTCAAGTAACGAAGAAACCGGGCGGTTCAGTTGGAAGCGAACCTGGGCACTCGCAGTAGCCATCGGGCTGCATGCGTTTGCTTTCCTGTTGATTGTGGCGCCGATGGCGCCACCCAACCAGAATCACAAGGAAAAGGACAAAATCGTCCAGGTGAGCTTCATCGAGCCGCCGCCGCCGCCGCCGCCGCCACCGCCGCCGCCGCCCGAGCCGCCGAAGCAGCCGCCGCCGAAGGTCATCCAACAGGTCAATCCGCCGCCAACGCCACCGCCACCGGCCCCGCCGCCGCCGGTTTCCGAGGTTTCGGCCAACGCAGTGCAGGCCCCACCGCCGGCTCCGCCAGCGCCGCCAGCCCCGCCGCCGGACATCGCGGCAGGTTCGGACTTGAGCTATGGCGACCGCCCGAGCCCGCCGTATCCGCCCATGGCGGCGCGGCAACGTCATCAAGGTACGGTGGTATTGCTGATCTTGGTCGGTCTGGACGGTTCACCCAAGAGCGTCGAGGTGGAAAAATCCAGTGGCTATCGGGAACTCGATCGCGCCGCCAAGGACTGGGTGGTACGCCACTGGAAGTTCAATCCAGAGGTGAAGGCCGGCAAGAAAGTGGAGGGTTATGCTCGTGTCCCCATCACCTTCAATCTCAGTGGCTAGGGCAAATTGAATTCAACCTGCTGTAATCCGGACACAGTCGATTACAGTTACAGTTCACGCTTGACTTTTCTAGGGTAGCGTTATGTTCCTACAGACTCCTGCAGCAACCAGCAACACCAACGCCGAAGCCATGAAGCAGATGGGCTTCCAAGACCTGATGCTGCATTTCGACTGGCTTGGATGGATCGTCTTCATCACTCTGATCGCGATGTCGTTTCTGTCGTGGTACTTCATCATTGCCAACGGCATCCGCAACGCCGCTCTGAAGGCTCGAGCCGAGAAGGTCGTCGAGAACTTCTGGGGCAATAGTTCGACCCAGGACGCGATCCGTGAACTGGAAGCTCAGCCCAAGGGCGAGCCGTTCTCCAAGATCGCGTTGGAGGCCGCCTCGGCGGTGGCACATCACCAGCAGAGCACCAGCGGCACTACCGGTCGTCTTGCGGAATCGTTGAGCCGCTCGGAGTTCATCGATCGTGCCCTGCGCCAGGCGGTTTCCCGCGAGAGCATGCGTCTTGAAGGCGGCATGACCTTGCTCGCCACGGTTGGTTCCGCCGCACCGTTCGTCGGTCTGCTTGGTACCGTGTGGGGCATTTACCACGCGCTGATCGGCATTGCGGCCACCGGCAACGCCTCGATGAACGCGGTCGCCGGCCCGGTCGGTGAGGCGCTCATCATGACCGCGTTTGGTCTGTTCGCCGCGATCCCGGCACTGCTGGCGTACAACTTCTTCAACCGCTCGAACCGCGTGGTCAATGCTCGCTTCGACGAGTTCGCGAACGACCTGCACGATTATTTTGCGACCGGTTCGCGCATCGAAAGCGCGAAGTGAGGGATTGATCCATGTCCGTTAGTCTAGGCGGTGATTCCAGTGGTCCGATGTCGGAAATCAACGTCACGCCGCTGGTCGACGTGATGTTGGTGCTGCTGATCATCTTCATGATCACGGCACCGTTGATGTCGCACTCGGTCACGATCGACCTGCCTATCGCGAATCCGCAAGCCAAGACGCCGGATCCGAAGACGCCTCCGCTGGATCTGGCAATCAAGCTGGATGGAAACATCTACTTCAACGATCAACCGGTCACCGACGCGGAGCTGCGCGCCCAGTTGTTGGTGGAAGCCCAGCGGACACCGCAGCCGCAGCTGCAAATCCGTGCCGACCGGGAAGTGCAGTTCATGGTTGTGAAGAAGATCATCAGCGACGCGAAGGGTTCAGGCATGGTCCATATCGCCTTCATGACCACCGACGCGCCGAAGGGGTAACTCGAGATGGCGATTTCAACCAAAAGCACCGGAGCGATGGCGGAGATCAACGTCACGCCGCTGGTCGACGTGTTGCTGGTGTTGTTGATCATTTTCATGATCACCGCGCCGATCCTGGCGCACAGGATCGAGGTCGATCTACCGCAGCCGAATATTGACACCATCCCACCGGTCAACCCGCCGAGCCCGATCGATTTGAAGATCGATCAGAGCGGGGCGTTCTACTGGAACGGTACGCCGGTCGACGAGCTGGGCTTGAAGGCGCAGCTGGCTGTGATTGGTCAGCAGTCCCTGCCCAACCAACCGGAAATCCAGATAGCCGCCGATGATCATGTGGCGTACGAGTACGTGGCGCGCGTGCTGGCACACGCCAAAAGCTACAACCTGGTGAAGATCGGATTCAACGAATCGCGGTGATGTCGGATCGCCGCCACGGCGGTTTTCATGATAGCTCCGGCAAAGGCCCCGCTTCGGCGGGGCCTTTTGCGTCGCATGGGCGTGGTACCGCGTAGTTCGCTTCAGCGCAGGATCTGCAGGTAGTTGCGCACGCTCGTGGCCAGGCCCTCGTACAAGGCCTCGCCGATCAGCGCGTGACCGATGGATACCTCGGCCAGGCCGGGGATGGCTGCCTTGAACGTGCCCAGGTTTGCCTGACTGAGGTCATGCCCGGCGTTCACCGCCAGCCCGGCCTGCTGCGCGCGTCGCGCGGTGTCCGCGCACGCCGCCAGCGCGGGCGCCGGGTAGCCCTTCGCGAATGCTTCGGCGTAAGGCCCGGTATAGATCTCGATGCGCTGCACGCCGATCACCGCGGCGAGGTCGAAGTCCTGGCTGGCGGCATCGACGAACAGGCTGACCCGGCAGCCTAGTTCACACAATTCAGCCACCAGCGGCCGCAGGCGGGCGATATCCTTGCGCAGGTCGAAGCCATGGTCGGAGGTGATCTGGCCGTCGCCATCCGGCACCAGGGTTACTTGCGTCGGCCTGACTCGGCGTGCCAGTTCGACCAGGCCCGGGTAGTCGCCCCGCGCTTCGGCGAACGGGTTGCCCTCGATGTTGTATTCGGCCCGCCCGCGCAACATGGTTGCCAGCGCGGACACGTCGGACGGCCGGACATGTCGCTGGTCTGGCCGTGGGTGCACGGTAATCCCCCCGCAGCCGGCCACGATACAAGTCTGCGCGGCGCGACAGATATCGGGCTCGCTGCCGCCTCTGGAGTTGCGCAGTACGGCGATTTTGTTGAGGTTGACGCTGAGCAGGGTCATGTCGGGTTGACCTTGGAAGGCGATGGACGTGGCCAGGCAGGGTGTGAAATCAACTCAGCATTGGTTCCTCGAATCATGCGCCGGCTTCGAGACGCTGGGCTCACTTTCCCGCTTGACGGGGAACGGGAGTGATCGTGGTGCAGGAGCAAGTCAGACCTCGCCGCCTCGTTCGAGGCCTCGATTGACCGAATCAACCGGTCGTTTCCCACTAAGGATACCCGCGCGAGAAGGCCGATCCGTTGGCCCTGCAAAGACAGTGCACCGATCATTCGGTGCTGGCAAGTGATCCCACTGTGACCGCACGCGGGGGTCCGCGCCACGCGAGCGCGGCGATCAGACCCGGGGCGACGGCAAGGCGTAGCAACTGCCATGCCGCGGTGTCTTCGCCGTCAAATCGGACCAATCGGAGCCGCTCCGGCGTGCTGAGAATGCGGAGCCGTTTCAAGCCGTAGCTGATGCCGTGTCCGTGCGCCTTGAGCACCGCCTCTTTCGCCGTCCACAGCTCCAGGAACGCTGCGTCGCGGGCATCATTGGGTAGCGCAGCCAGAGCCTCCGCCTCGTCGCTGCCGAAGAACCGGCGGGCGAGCGGCAGCGCGCGTGGTCGCGGGCGACGAAGCTCGACGTCGATCCCGGGCGCAATGTCGCGGGCGACGGCGATCAGCGCGTGTTCGCCACTGTGCGACCAGTTGAAATCCAGCGAGGCCTTGTGCGCGAGATCGAGTCGGGGTCGGCCGTGCGCGCCCTCGACCAAGGTGACCTCATCCGCCTCGATGCCGAGATAGACTGCCAGTGTCCGCAGCAGCGGCTGCCGGCCTTGAGCCTTCCGGTAGGCGAGATGCCAGACGTGAACCACCTCGTTGTCCAGCCGTGCGGCGGACTCGATCAGGCTTCGGGCGGGCGTGGCGATCATTCGTCCATGGTGCCGCTGCCTGGATGGGCGCACAAGTCGTCACGCCCAGGCGCCCGTTGCGGTCAACGTGGCAGGCTCGACGTACCCATCAGGAATTCGTCCACCGCACGCGCGCACTGACGTCCTTCCCGGATCGCCCAGACCACCAGCGACTGGCCGCGGCGCATGTCGCCCGCAGCGAACACCTTGTCGACGCTGGTGCGATAGCCCACGTCCCCTTCGGTGGCCGCGCTGGCATTGCCGCGCGCGTCCTTGTCCACTCCGAAAGCATCCAGCACGGCCTGCGTGGGTGAAACAAAACCCATCGCCAGCAGCACCAGATCGGCTTGCACTTCGAACTCGCTTCCGGGCAGTTCGCTCATCTTGCCGTTCTTCCATTGCAGCCGCACGGCGGTAAGACTGCGGACCCGACCCTTCCCGTCGTCGTTGAAACATTTGGTGGCGACTGCCCAGTCGCGCTGGCAGCCCTCCTCGTGTGAACTGGAGGTGCGCAGGCGGATCGGCCAGTATGGCCAGGTCAGCGGTTTGTTCTCCTGTATCGGCGGCTGCGGCAACAGCTCGAACTGGGTGATCGCTGCCGCGCCCTGTCGAGTCGATGTGCCCACGCAATCGGAGCCGGTGTCGCCACCGCCAATCACTACCACCTGCTTGTCGGTGGCCAGGATTTGCGCCGACAGGGTATCGCCGGCGACGACCCGATTCTGTTGTGGCAGGAACTCCATCGCGAAGTGCACACCGTCCAGCGCGCGCCCCGGCACCGGCAGGTTGCGTGGCGTTTCCGACCCGCCGGCCAATACCACCGCGTCGAATTCGTGCTGCAACTCGGCCGGCGTGACTACCGTTCCGCCCCCGGGTGCATCCGTGGTCGATCCGATGAAAACGCGGGTGCGGAAGTTCACACCCTCGGCGCGCATCTGTTCGATCCGGCGATCGATATGGTCCTTCTGCAACTTGAAGTCGGGGATACCGTAACGCAGCAGGCCGCCGATGCGGTCGTTCTTCTCGAACACGGTCACCGCGTGACCTGCTCGCGCCAGTTGCTGCGCTGCGGCCAGGCCCGCCGGCCCGGAGCCGACCACGGCGATCTTCCAGCCGGTCTGGCGCGTCGCCGGTTGCGGCAACACCCAACCCTCCTCCCACGCCTTGTCGATGATCTTGTGCTCGATCGACTTGATCCCCACCGCGTCGTCATTGATGTTCAACGTGCACGCCGCCTCGCACGGCGCTGGGCAGATGCGGCCGGTAAATTCAGGAAAATTGTTGGTCGACTGCAGCACCTCGAGCGCGCGCTTCCAGTCCGCTCGATAGACCAGGTCGTTGAAGTCCGGAATGATGTTGTTGACCGGGCAGCCGGTATGGCAGAACGGAATACCGCAGTCCATGCAGCGCGCGGCCTGGATCTTCGCACTGTCGTCGTCCAGCTGCGGTGTGAATTCGCGCCAGTGCTGCTTGCGCTGGCCCGGCGCTTCCCTGACTTCAGCCACGCGAGGGTACTCGAGAAAACCAGTGATCTTGCCCATGGTTGATTTATTCTCCCGCCGGCTCAGGTTGTGGCTTGTGCGGTGGATGTGCGCTTGGGTTCCCGTGTCGATTCGGACAGCGCGCGCTTGTATTCGTGCGGCATCACCTTCACGAAGTGCGTGCGCGCATTGATCCAGTCATGCAGGATCGCCTTGGCCCGGAAGCTGCCCGTGTAGCGGAAATGCGACTCCAGCAGCCGGCGCAGGATCGCCTCGTCGGTTTCGCCGGGCATGCCGCGCGTCGGCGCATGCCACAGTTCTTGCGGGATGCGCAATTCTTGTTCAACACCGGAAAGCAGGGGTTCCAGCGCCACCATTGTCAGGTTGCAGCGCGACTGGAATTGCACGTCCGGATCGTAGACGTAGGCCACTCCACCAGACATGCCGGCAGCGAAGTTGCGCCCGGTGTCACCCAGCACCGCCACGGTGCCGCCGGTCATGTATTCACAGCCATGATCACCGACCCCCTCGACCACCGCGGTGGCGCCAGAGTTGCGCACTGCGAAACGCTCACCAACGACGCCGTTGAAGTACGCCTCGCCCTCGGTGGCGCCGTACAGAACCGTGTTGCCGGCAATGATGTGCTCCGGCCCGAAGCCATGAAAATCGTTCGGCGAGCGCACGATGATGCGTCCGCCGGACAGACTCTTGCCGACGTAGTCATTCGCCTCACCGACCAGGTCGAAGGTGATGCCGCGCGCCAGGAACGCGCCGAAACTCTGACCGGCCACGCCATTGAGCTGCACATGGATGGTGTCGTCTGGTAGCCCTGAATGGCCATGCCGGCGCGCCAGTGCGCCGGACAGCATGGCGCCGACCGAGCGATTGATGTTGCGGATGCCAACGATGAAGCTGCAGCGCTCGCCGTGCTCCAGTGCGGCGCGCGCCTTGTCGATCAGCGCGTGGTCGAGCACTGTGCCACCAGGCGCGAGGCCATGATCCTGGGTCTCGGTGTGCCGTCGAGCCACCTCAGCCGGCACGTCGGGCCGATGGAAAACCCGCGCGAAATTCAGTCCACGCGCCTTCCAGTGCTCGATGCCCTGCCGCATGTCGAGCAGATCGGTGCGGCCGATCAGGTCGTCGAAGCGGCGGATGCCCAGCTGCGCCATGATCTGGCGCGCCTCCTCGGCCACGAAGAAGAAAAAATTCACCACGTGCTCAGGCTTGCCGGCGAACTTTCGACGCAGTACCGGATCTTGCGTGGCCACTCCCACCGGGCAGGTGTTGAGGTGGCATTTGCGCATCATGATGCAGCCCTCCACCACCAATGGCGCGGTGGCGAAGCCGAATTCGTCCGCGCCCAGCAAGGCGCCGATCACCACATCACGGCCGGTCTTCATCTGGCCGTCTGCCTGCACACGGATGCGCCCGCGCAGGTGATTCAGCACCAGCGTCTGCTGGGTCTCGGCCAGGCCCAGCTCCCACGGTGTGCCGGCATGCTTGATCGAAGACCACGTCGACGCTCCGGTGCCGCCGTCATGCCCGGCGATCACCACGTGATCGGCCTTGCACTTGGCGACGCCTGCCGCGACCGTGCCCACACCGACCTCGGACACCAGTTTCACCGAGATCGAGGCCTCGGGGTTGCAGCTCTTGAGGTCATGGATCAGCTGGGCCAGGTCCTCGATCGAATAGATGTCGTGGTGCGGCGGTGGCGAGATCAGGCCGACCCCGGGTACCGAGAAGCGCAGCCGCGCAATGTACTCGGAGACCTTGTGCCCGGGTAGCTGCCCGCCTTCGCCCGGCTTGGCACCTTGCGAGACCTTGATCTGGATCTGATCGGCCGATACCAGGTAGGCGGCGGTGACGCCGAAGCGCCCGGACGCCACCTGCTTGATGCGCGAACGCAACGAATCACCGGCTTGCAGCGGGATATCGCTCTCGATTTGGTTCGCACCGAGGACGCTGCCCATCGTCTCGCCCGCCCCGATCGGAATACCGCGAAGCTCGTTGCGGTAGCGCGCTTCGTCCTCGCCGCCTTCGCCGGTGTTGGACTTGCCCCCGATCCGGTTCATGGCTACGGCCAGCGTGGCGTGCGCCTCGGTCGAGATCGAGCCCAGCGACATCGCGCCGGTGGCGAAGCGCTTGACGATTTCCTTCGCCGGCTCCACCTCGTCCAGCGGGATCGCCGCCGAAGCATCGTTGCGGAATTCGAACAGGCCACGCAGCGTCATGTGGCGGCGGGTCTGGTCGTTGATGAGCTGCGCGTACTCCTTGTAGGTCGCCGCGCTATTGGAACGGGTCGCATGCTGCAGCTTGGCGATCGTCTCCGGCGACCACAGGTGTGCTTCGCCATCCACGCGCCAGGCATACTCGCCGCCGCCGTCGAGCGTCGCCGATGAACGCGTCGCCTCCCCGTAGGCGGCCTCGTGCAAGCGCAAGGCCTCCGCCGCCAGTTCAAACAGACCGATGCCTTCGATGGTGCTGGTGGTGCCGCAGAAATACGTATCCACCAGCTCACTGTTCAGGCCTACGGCTTCGAAAATCTGCGCGCCGGTGTAGGACATGTAGGTGGAGATGCCCATCTTCGACAGCACCTTCTGCAGACCCTTGCCGATCGCCTTGATGTAGTTGCCGATCGCCTTCTCGGCGCTGATGGCGCTCGCGTTGGCGGCAGCGTGGTGGGTTAGCGTCTCCATCGCCAGATAAGGATGGATCGCCTCCGCGCCGTAGCCGGCGAGCAGCGCAAAATGGTGCACTTCGCGCGCCGAGCCGGTCTCCACCACCAGGCCGCTGCTGGTGCGCAGGCCCTTGCTTACCAGATGCTGGTGGATTGCCGAGGTGGCGAGCAGGGCCGGGATCGCCACGCGCTCGCGACTGGCCAGCCGATCCGACACGATCAGGATGTTGTGGCCCTGGCCGATGGCATCGGTGGCCTGGGCGCACAATGAAGCCAGGCGTGCCTCAATGCTGGCCTTGCCCCAGCTGGCCGGGTAGGTGATATCCAGTTCGAAGCTGCGGAACTTGCCGCGCGAGGGCCGCTCGATGTCGCGCAACTTGGCCATGTCGTCGACGTCCAGGATCGGCTGCGCGACCTCCAGCCGCAGTGACGGGTTGATGTTGTTGATATCGAGCAGGTTCGGCTTTGGCCCGATGAACGAGACCAGCGACATCACCAACTGCTCTCGGATCGGATCGATCGCCGGGTTGGTGACCTGGGCAAACAGCTGGCGAAAATACTGGTACAGCGACTTGTGCTGGTCCGAAAGCACGGCCAGCGGCGTGTCGTTGCCCATCGAGCCGATCGCTTCCTGGCCTTCCAACGCCATCGGCAACAACTGGAACTTCAGATCCTCCAGGGTGTAGCCAAATGCGCGCTGGCGATCGAGCAGGTCCTCGTCGGAGCGCGCATCGGCACGCACGCCGGGCAGGTCGTCCAGGCGGATGCGGATATGCTCGATCCACTGCTTGTACGGTCGGGCATTGGCGAGCTGGTCCTTCAGCTCCTTGTCGTCGATGATGCGTCCGGCCTCCATGTCGATCAGCAACATCTTGCCTGGCTGCAGCCGCCACTTCTTGACGATGCGCGGCTCGGCAATCGGCAACACGCCGGCTTCGGAAGCAAGAATCACCAGATCGTCGTCGGTGATGATGTAGCGCGCCGGGCGCAGCCCGTTGCGATCCAGCGTGGCACCGACCTGGCGTCCGTCGGTGAACGCGATCGCGGCCGGGCCGTCCCACGGCTCCATCATCGCCGCGTGATACTCGTAGAACGCGCGGCGGTTGGCGTCCATCAGCGTGTGCCGTTCCCACGCTTCGGGAATCATCATCATCATCGCGTGCGATAGCGGGTAGCCCGCCATCGTCAGCAATTCGAGGCAGTTGTCGAACGAGGCGGTGTCGGACTGGCCCGGATAAATCAGCGGCCACAGCTTGGCCAGATCGTCGCCGAGCACCGGCGAGGAGATCGCGCCGGTGCGCGCGTTCAACCAGTTGACGTTGCCTTTGACCGTGTTGATCTCGCCGTTGTGCGCGACCATGCGGTAAGGATGTGCCAACTCCCACGCCGGGAAGGTGTTGGTGGAGAAGCGCTGGTGCACCATCGCCAGTGCCGAGACCGCGCGTGGGTCGGTGAGGTCCGGATAGTAGGTGCCGACCTGGCCGGCCAGCAGCAGACCCTTGTAAACCACCGTACGGGTCGACATCGAGGGCACGAAGTACTCGCGGCCGTACTTCAGGTTCAGCGCGCGGATTGCATGGCTGGAGGTCTTGCGGATCACGTAGAGCTTACGCTCCAGCGAATCGGGCACCATGATGTCCGGGCCGCGCCCGATGAACAGCTGGCGGATCACCGGTTCGCGTGCCTTCACGGCGGGCGACATCGGCATCTCACCGTCCACGGGCACGTCGCGCCAACCCAGCACCACCTGGCCTTCGGCGCGCACGGTACGTTCCAGTTCCTGCTCGCAGGCCCGTCGCGAGGCGTGCTCCTTGGGCAGGAAGATCATGCCCACGCCGTACTCGCCCGGTGGCGGCAGCTGGACACCACGGAGGGCCATTTCTTCGCGATAGAGTCGATCGGGTAGCTGGATCAGGATGCCGGCACCATCGCCCATCAGGGGGTCAGCGCCGACCGCGCCACGGTGGTTCAGGTTGCGCAGGATCAGCAGGCCCTGCTCGATGATCTGGTGGCTTTTGCGCCCCTTGATGTGCGCCACAAAACCTACGCCGCAGGCATCGTGTTCGTGCCTGGGGTCGTACAAGCCCTGCGCGCGTGGCTGATCCATGGTCGGTGTTCCAGGAACTGGGGTGGCGCTTCGACTATAGTGCGTTGCAACAAAAAGAAGCAAGCGAAAATAAATAGACGTCTATAAGGCTGTATGTAGATGTCCGCATGTGCTCCGGCAGGAGAATCCACCGGGCGGCCGGCCCGCGCCGGCCCGGGAGCCAACGGGTTGCTGGGCTGCGTTGGCGCATGCCGGTCTCGTCATCGGGCAAGGCCTCTGCTAGCGTGCAGGGCGGGGAGGTCCTTGGCGGGGGAACGGTGACGTGATCCAGGGCTGGTTGTTGTTGTTGGTGTCGCTGCTGTATGTCGGGCTGCTGTTCGTAGTGGCCTACGCCGGCGACCGACAGCCGTTGTATCCGCGGCAGCGGCGGCTTCGCCCTATCGTCTACAGTCTGACGTTGGCGGTGTACTGCTCGTCGTGGACCTTCTACGGCGCCGTCGGCACGGCCGCGCGCGACGGCCTGGCTTACCTGCCGATCTACCTCGGGCCGACCCTGCTGTTCGTGTTCGGTTTCGGCTTCCTGCGCCGGTTGTTGCAAGTGGTGCGTCAGCGCAAGATCACCTCGATCGCGGACTTCATTGGCGCGCGCTTCGGCAAATCGCACGGGTTGGCGGCGCTGGTCGCCATGATCGCAGTGGTTGCGGTGGTGCCGTACATTGCGCTGCAGTTCCAGGCCGTGGCGATGTCTTTTGGCGTACTTGGGGGTGGCGCGCTCGGCGCGGTGCGCACCGGTGGCGTGGACAGCGCGCTGTGGTGCGCGGTGCTGCTGGCGGCGTTCGCCATTCTGTTTGGCACACGCAGCATTGATGCCACGGAGCATCATCACGGGCTGATGCTGGCGATCGCGATGGAATCGTTGATCAAGCTGATGGTATTCATGGTCATCGCCGGTTATGCGTTGTGGCACGGGCCGGGCTTGCTGGATACGGTGCAGCGTCCGCTGCGCCAACTGCGCCACGGATTGCCGCCTGACTTCCTGATGCAGACGATGCTGGCAGTCTGCGCGATGTTCTGCCTGCCGCGCCAATTCCAGGTGGGTCTGGTCGAGTGCGAGGATGCCGGCGACCTCAAGCGTGCGCGCTGGCTGCTGCCGCTATACATGCTCATCGTCAGCCTGGCAGTGCTGCCGATTGTGGCCGCTGGCGAACACTTGTTGCCGATGAGCGGCAGTACGGCCGACGCCTGGGTGCTTACGGTGCCGTTGGTGCATGGAAACACCGGTCTGGCGCTGTTGGCCTTCATCGGTGGGTTCTCGGCAGCAACCGGCATGGTGATTGTGGCCTCGGTGGCGCTCTCGACCATGATCAGCAACGACTTGGTGATGCCGGCCCTGCTGCGCATCCGGCGTTTGCGGCTGGAGCAACGCAATGACCTCTCGCGCCTCGTCCTCGGTGTACGTCGCGTAGCCATCATCGTGCTGGCGATGATGGCGTACATGTATTACCGAGTGGCGGCGAACGCAGAGAACCTGGCGGCAACCGGCTTGCTGGCGTTTGCTGCGGTCGCCCAGTTTGCGCCGGCGCTGGTCGCCGCGTTGTACTGGCGTGGCGCCAGCCGCCGAGGTGTCGCGATTGGTTTGGCTGGCGGCTTCGCGGTGTGGCTGTACACGATGCTGTTGCCAGTGGTGATGCGCTCGGAAGAGTGGCTGCGAGACGGACCGTTCGGCTGGGATTGGTTGCGCCCGCAGGCCCTGTTCCACCTCAGCGGCTGGGACCCGTTGATCCACGGCACGTTCTGGTCACTGCTGGTCAACATTGGTTGTCTGGTGTTTTTTTCACTGCGGTTCCGGCCCAGCCTGGAGGAAAGCCTGCACGCGGCAGTGTTCATGAATGCCGATCGGGCCCAACGCGGCGGCACCGGCGACTGGCGGGGGCGCGTGGCGGTGGCCGACCTGCGCACGCTCGCCGAGCGGATCGTGGGCACGCGAAGCAGCGCGCGCGCCTTCGATGAGTACAGCCAGCGCCGCGGCAAGCCGCTGCAGCCCGGCGAGGTCGCCGACCGCGCGCTGATCCAGTACACCGAGCGTTTGCTCGCTTCGTCAGTGGGGGCAGCGAATGCGCGACGCATCCTGATCGGCGCGCTATCCGGCAGCGGCCTCAATCTGGCCGAGTCGATGGCGTTGCTGGACGAGGCCTCGCAGGAATTGCGTTTCAACCGCGAGTTGCTCTCCACCACGCTGGAAAACGTCTCGCAGGGTATCAGCGTGGTCGACGCGACCATGTGTCTGGTGGCGTGGAACGGGCGCTACCTGGAATTGTTTGATTACCCCGATGGCATGGTGCATGTCGGCCTGCCGGTGGCCGAGTTGATCCGCTGGAACGCCGAGCACGGCGAATGTGGGCCGGGCGAGGTGGCGGCGCACGTCGCCAAACGCATGCATTACATGCAGGCTGGCTCGCCACACTTGTTCCAGCGCGTTCGCCCCGACGGCACGGTGATCGAAATGCGCGGCCGCGCGCTCCCCGGCGGCGGCTATGTCACGACCTATACCGACGTTACTGCATACAAGCACGCCGAGCAGGCGCTGATTGAAGCGAACGAAACGCTTGAACAACGCGTCGATCAGCGCACCGCCGAGCTGACCGAGGCGCTCGCCGACACCGCCCGCGCCCGGCGCGTCGCCGAGGCTGCAAACATCTCCAAAACCCGTTTTCTCGCTGCCGCCAGTCACGACCTGCTGCAACCGCTGAATGCAGCGCGGCTGTTCACCTCGGCGCTGCGCGCGTACCCGCAGCTGGATGCCGAGGCCGGCGGGCTGGCCGAACGCATCGATGCCTCGTTCCGTGCCGCCGAGGATCTGCTCGATGCCCTGCTCGACATATCGCGGCTCGATGCCGGCAGCTACCACCCGGAGATCGGCGGCTTCGCGCTGGGTGAGTTGTTCGATTCGCTACAGGTGCAATTCGCGGTGGTCGCCGAGCAACGCGGACTGCGCCTGCGCATGGTACCGACGGCACTGGCGGTACGCAGTGACCCGCAATTACTGCGCCGGATCGTGCAGAACTTTCTGTCCAATGCCTTGCGCTACACCGGCAAGGGTGGCGTGTTGTTGGGGGCGCGGCGGGTGGGCGCGGGGCTGGTGCGCATCGAAGTGTGGGATTCCGGCCCCGGTGTCGCGATCGAGCAACGCGCGCGCATCTTCGACGAGTTCCAACGCCTGGACCAGCCCTCGCCGTGGGGCGAGAAAGGCCTGGGCCTGGGTTTGTCGATCTGTGATCGCCTTGCCAGGATCCTCGACCACCCGCTCGACCTGCACTCGCGGGTCAGCCGTGGCAGCTGTTTCGCGGTAACTGTGCCACGCAACGAGGCGGTGCCGGCTCGCCGCCAGCAAGTACGCCGAAGCGGTCCGGACCAGCAGTTGCCGTTGACGGTGCTGTGCCTGGACAACGACGAGGTCATCCTCGACGGCATGCGCGCATTGCTCAGCCGTTGGGGCGTGGATTGCCGCGTTGCGCTGGACATCAGTGAAGCGCGCAACCAACTGGCACGCGGCCCGATCGACCTGATCCTGGCTGACTATCACCTGGCCGACGATGTCGACGGCTTGCACGCCATGCAGCAATTGCGCGAGGCGTTGGGTGAATTGCCGCCCGTGGTGATGATTACGGCCGACGGCAGCAGCGAGCTGAAGGCACGCGCTCGCGCGCTCGGTTATCCGGTACTGCACAAACCCGTGCGGCCGGCGGCGTTGCGGGCCGTGCTCACCGCGCGGCTGCATCGCGACCGATCTCCCGATTGAGCCCTTCCCCACTCGACCCGCGCGATCCTGGCGTTGCGCCGCGGCGCGCGCGTCAAACCTCGTCGTAAGGCAACGCCGGCATGCTTTCCTGATCGACCGCCAAGTGGCTGGCGACCAGCGCGACCTGGGTCCGGTTGTTGACCTCGAGCTTGCGCATGATCGCAGTCATGTGCGCCTTCACGGTAGCTTCGGAGACGCCAAGCTCGTAGGCGATCTGCTTGTTCAGCAGGCCCTCGGCGATCATCGACATCACGCGGAACTGCTGTGGCGTCAGTGCAGCAACGTGCGCGGCGGCCGCTTGTTCGTCCGGTTTGAGTTCAGCCGGACCACCGAGCAGCACTTGTGGCAGCCACACGTCACCGTCGAGCACCGCGTGGATCGCTGTCACGATCTCGCTACCGGCAGTGGATTTCGGGATGTACGCAGACGCGCCGTGCGCCAACGCGCGGCGCGCCACCTGTGCTTCCTCATGGCCGGACACCACGATGGTTGGCAGCCCGGGGTACTGGCCGCGAATGTGTGCCAACGCGGAGTAGCCGCGCGCGCCGGGCATGTGCAGGTCGAGCAGCAGCAGCTCGGCGTCGGGGAATTGTTCGATCAGGTCAAGCAGTGCATGCACGCTGTCTGCGTTGTGCACCTGCGCTTGCGGCAACGCGGCCAGCACGGCGCGTTGCAGGGCGTCGCGGAACAGCGGATGGTCGTCGGCGATCAGGATGTCGGTCATGGGGTTAGCTGGGGCTCGCGATTCGGAGTGGGGGTTCGGCCACGGCATCCTGCCAACCCGCTATCCCCCATCGTGTTGACGCTCGTTCGTTCAATTGCTCTGGCCAAGGAATGGCCTACCACGTCGCGGCGGTCGGTGACCCAGCCGGCTTTGCCGGTTTACCAGTAGAGGCCACGCTCGTGCAGGTCGAGTGCTGGTGGTCGCCGGCTTGATCCAGTCCCGACGCTGACCCGCGCGCCGCGCAAGCCCCGTCCGGGCCAGCGATCGCATCGGTGTGCAGGCGTGCATGGTCGCCCTCGCGGACACGTCCAGCGGCGGCGAAGTGGTGGTCAAAGGGTAAACCTTGCGCATGGCAGCCTCCTGCGAACCAAACACGGAGTAGCGGCACGAACATCATGCGTGGTGTGGTGTCGGTGCGCCCACGGATTAAGCCCGAGTGTAGCCGCATCGCTTCGGGAAGGCGGTGCCACCCGTGGTCGACTTTGGTCGAACTTCGACCAAGGTCGAATAGCCGTCCGGCATGCAGCAAGACCATGCTCGGGACGCTTTCCTAGCTAGGGGATTCTCGAATGAGCGGTCAACTTTTCCACAACCGCACGGCCATTGCTTTGAGTGTGGCCTGTGCGCTTGCACTGCCGCTTGCTGCGCAAGCGCAAAGCAGCACGCACGAACAGGAACTTGAGCAGCGCGTGTCACAGCTGGAACAACAGCTGCATGAGTTGCAGCAGATGGTGCAGGCGCAAGAGGCAAAGTCTGCAATCGCCGCGCCGGCACCGCAACCTGTCGCAGCGGCACCGGCCGCACCAGCAGCACCGCCCGTGTTCGCCAGCGCGCCGGGCGTGTCCGTCGCGCTCCACGGCTTCGTCAGCGCCACGGCGTTCCACCAGGACAAGAGCTTCGCGTTTGGCAATGGACAAAACGCAGAGTGGCCCGTGCCGGGGAGCGATGGGTCGCTGAGCGGCGTGGATGTACGCAATACGCGGTTCTGGCTCGACTTCAGTGGCGCCAAGTTTGCGGGCGACTGGGTCGGCGGCGGTCGCATCGAGATGGACTTCTTCGGCGGGTTCAACGGCACCGGCGCATACAGTCAGCAGCAGGCTACGCCACGATTGCGGCAGGCCTACATGAACCTGACCAACCCCAACACCGGCACCACGGTACGCATTGGTCAGCAGTGGGATTTGCTGTTTCCGATCGACAACTCGTCGTCGTCACTGTCACACATCGCGTTTCCGCTCGGCTATGCCAACGGCATGATCGGTTGGCGCTTTCCGGGCATCGTCGTGATGCAGGATCTCAATCATGGTTCCACCGGTCCTCAGTGGCGGCTCGACCTCGGCGCGTTCGAGGGTAGCTGGAGCGGCCCGGGTAACAATGTCAATTTCCTGACCGCCGGTAGCGCTGGCTTCCGCCCGCAAGTGGAGGCGCGGCTGCATGTACAGGACAAGACCTGGTTGGCGTATTTCGCCGCGCACTACAGCAAGGTCGACTTGCGTGGCGTGGGCGGTAACGCGCCAACGCCGATCAAGGCCGACGTGAACAGCATCGGCTACGAGGTCGGCGGTCAGTGGAAACCCGGTCCGTGGACGTTCAAGGGGCTGGCCTACAGCGGCAAGGGCCTGGGTCAGATCTTCGGCGCCATGGCCCAGTTCGGCGACATCAGTGAGAGCGGCGGCTATGTGCAGGTCGGCTACAACTTCGACCCGCACTGGACGGCCTACGCGTTTTATGCCGCTGCGCGACCAGACAAGCAGGATGTCATCACCTGGATGGGACATGGGTCGTCCGGCCTGCTCAGGAACAATCAGTCGGCGCTGAGCTTGCAATACACGGCGGGCGCCTACGACCTCAGCGTGGAATGGATGCACGACAAGCTCGACTTCACCAGCGACGGCGTGAATCGCCAGACCATCAGTGGCAACCAGATGAGTCTGAACGCGCTGTATCACTTCTGACGAAAGAGGCAAACCTTGCGGGTACCTCCGGCGTACCGGGTGGCCCGCATGGTCTGAACGCCGCGGCGCACAAGCCGCGGCGCGCAGTTCAGTACTCCGATAGCGGCGTCATCAGGAACCAGTGAAGGACGATGCCGTGTGATTACACGCTCAGTTAAGGAGGTCGGTCATGAACAGATATTTATCCACGTGTGCGCTTAGTGCACTTGCGCTCGCATTGTCGACAGCAGCGATGGCAGCGGAGGCGCCACCCGCCACGCCGGGGCTGCAGCCCACGCCGATACATTTCCCGTCCAAGTTCGGCGACATGACGTTCCCGACGACCTTCCCCGCCGGCACCACGCTTACCATTACGCAGTGGAGCCATTTCGTGCCGCGCTACGACAAGTGGTTTGATCAGTACGCGCAGGACTGGGGCAAGCAAAACAACGTCAAGGTGACGGTGCAGCACATCAACCTGGCGGACCTGGGTTCGACGCTGGCGGCATCGATCGCGGCCGGCAAGGGCTCCACCTTGTTCGAGACGGTATCCACGCCGGCGTCGTTCGTCGAAGGTTTGCAGGATCTGACGGACGTGAACAAGGCGGCAGAGCAGGCCTTCGGCAAGCAGGAAACGGTCTGCGCCAGTCAGGCGTATCTGCCGATCAAGAACACGTGGTACGGCTATTGCCACGGCTGGGTGCCGGATCCGGGTGACTACCGTGTGTCACTGTGGAAGGACGCCGGCTATCCGAATGGCCCGAAAAGCTATGACGATCTGTACGCCGGCGGCACCAAGATCTTCCAGAAGACTGGCATCCCGGTGGGCGTCGGCATGTCGCCCGAGCTTGACTCCGAGTTCTATGCGCGCTCGTTGATCTGGTCTTTCGGCGGCTCGTTGTTCGACAAGTGCGGGGAAGTGGCGCTCGACTCACCAGAGGTACTGCAGGCCGTCGAATACCAGACCAAGCTGTTCAAGAACGCGCTGACACCCGAAGTTTTTGCCTGGAATGCTGCCTCCAACAACCAGGCCTTCATCTCCGGTCAGGCGTCGTATATCCAGAATTCCATCTCCTTCTACCGGACCGCACAGCGGACCAACCCGAAGGTAACGGAAGACACCGGATTCAGTCCTGGGCTCAAGGGCCCGACGGGTCAGGTGCACCAGACTTCGCACGTGTGGCTGATTTATACCTTGCCGAAGTACGTGACCGACAAGCAGCAGACCCTGGCGGCGAAGAAGTTCCTGCTCGACCTTACGGCGAATGCCAGCTGGGGTACCTACGAGAGCGAGTTGTATGACTTCCCCGCCTACAGCAAGGCCGTGCCCCAGCTGTGGGCCAAGGGTGGCTGGCTGGATCGTGACCCGTTTGGTTCGGTTCCGCCCAACAAGCTTGAAGTGCTGCGCAGTGCCGTCGAATGGACGGCATGGCCGGGCTATCCGGGTTACGCCAACCCCGCCGTCAGCGAGGTCTACAACACCCATCTGCTGTCCACGATGATGTCGCAGGCAGCACGCGGTCAGAAAACTCCCGCGCAGGCGGTGAAGAGCACGGCCGCTGAGCTCACCAGCATTGTCGCCAAGTGGAAGGCGAAGGGGTACATCGGCTGCCCGGCCAACTGAGACATCGCGCAACACGGAAATGATTCATGGCAACGCTTGAGCTACGTGGGCTGAAAAAAAAGTACGGCAAGCTCTACGCCGTAGACGGCATTGACCTCGCCATCAAGGAAGGTGAGTTTCTGGCGATACTCGGGCCATCCGGCTGCGGGAAAAGCACCACCATGCGCATGATCGCCGGGCTGGAGCAGCCCAGCGAAGGGGATGTGCTGATTGGTGGCAAGCAGGTAACGCGTCTCCCGCCGCGCGAGCGCAACGTCTCCATGGTGTTCCAGAGTTACGCGCTGTATCCGCACATGACCGTGACAGAAAATATTGCGTTCCCGCTCAAGGCACGCGGTGTGCCGAGAGCGGAGCGCGATACCAAGATCAAGTGGGCTGCCGGCATGTTGGGTATTGAGTCTCTGCTGCAGCGCAAGCCGGGACGCCTGTCCGGTGGCGAGAAGCAGAAAGTGGCACTGGCCCGGTCGTTGGTCCGTGATCCCGCGTTGTTCATCTTCGATGAGCCGCTCAGTTCGCTGGATGCCCAGGTGCGGACCATGGCGCGCAGCGAGTTGCGCTTGCTGCACGACCGCACTGGCGTCACTACGGTGTACGTCACCCACGACCAGGTCGAGGCACTGGGCATGGGCGACCGCATTGCCATCATGCAGCGTGGGCGCGTGCGCCAGCTGGGCACGCCGCAGGAGTTGTACGACAGTCCCGCCGACACTTTCGTGGCAGGCTTTCTTGGCTCGCCGCCCATGAACTTGTTGGAGCGCGGCGGGCAGATTGTCGGCTTTCGCCCTGAGCACTTTCTGCCGGCGCTGCCGGGGAGCGTCGCCGACGACGGCGTGCTTTCGTTGCAAGTGCGCGTCGAGCGTCTGGAATTCCTTGGTGCCGATTGGTTGATTTACGGCGCGTTGGAAGGTGGCGCACACGAGGAGAAAGTCCTTTCCAAGTTGCCTCCCGGCGTAGCTGGCACGTTGCAGGAAGGCGAGCTGCGTGAGTTCCGCGTGGAGCGCGCGCGGCTGCGCTGTTTTGACCCGACTACGGGTTTGCGGGTCGATGATGGCCCGCGCTGAGAAATTGACACACGCCAGCCTGGGCGACCGTGAGGGCTTGCTCGGCGCCCTGATGGCTGCGCCGGCGTTCCTGTATATCGCGGCGCTGGTCGGCATCCCGTTCTTTCTCGCCATCGCACTCAGCATGAGCAGTGCCACCATCGGCGACCCAAGCCTTCACGGCTTTGTCGGCGTGTCCAATTATGTCAGCGCCATGCACGAGCAGGCATTCCCGCTGGCCCTGCGCAACAGCATCATAGTCACGTTCGGGACGCTGATCCTGACGCTCGTACTGGCCACGGCAGAATCGGAACTGCTGGTGCATGACTTCCGCGGGAAGTGGCTGTTGCAAATCTTGCTGGTCCTGCCATGGGCCATGCCGGTCTCGCTGGCGTCGGTGGACTGGTTGTGGTTGCTCGATTCCCAGTTCAGCCCCGTCGACTGGTTGCTACGGCAGCTACACCTGCTCGGGCCTGGAACCGTGTGGGGGCCTTCCAATCACTTGTATTACTACGGCAAGGAGTGGCTCGGGCTGGGCACGCTCGTGACCATCAACGTGTGGCGGTTGCTGCCGCTGGCCACGATCATCGTGCTGGCCGGGCGTACGGCGATTCCGCAGGAGATTTTTGAGCAGGCGCAAGTGGACGGAGCAGGTTTCTTTCGCACCCTGTTTCGCATCACCATCCCGGCCTTGCTGCCGTTGCTGGTGGTGGCAGGCATGTTCACGGCGCTGCTGGTGTTTGGCGACATGGCGGTGGTCGCACTGACGACACACGGTGGCCCGGGTTACGCGACGCAACTTTTGCCGTATTGGGCCTACCTGAAAGGGATCGAAGGGGGCGCGCTGGCCGAAGGCGCAGCCGTGGCTTTGTTCATGTTCCCGGTGTTGCTGGCCGGCGCGGTCCTCGCGCTGCGCATGGCGTACCGTGCTGAATCGAATTGACAGGCCCCGCCGTGAAAAAAATACTAGGTAAATCGGGGTTCTATTTCGGGCTGTTGCTGTTCACCGTGTTCGCGATATTCCCGGTGGTATGGATGGTGATTACTGCCTTCAAGGAAGACGGTGATCTGTACGATGTCTCCAACAACCCCTTCATCTACAACCTGCCGCCGACGCTCAAGCACGTCACCTTCCTGTTTACCGACACCAATTTCCCGCAGTTCTTGTGGAACTCCGCGTTCATTGGCGTGGCCGTAGTTCTTATTACGCTGGTCTTGGCGGTCCCGGCGGCGTACAGCCTGGCGCGACTGACGGGACGTTGGGGCGAGCGATCAGGCATTGCCGTATTTCTCGTCTACCTCATTCCGCCGACCTTGCTGTTCATTCCGCTATACCAGGTCATCAGCTTTCTACACGCCTCCAATACGGTGTGGGCCCTGATCCTGGTGTACCCCACGATCACGGTGCCGTTCTGCACCTGGCTGCTGCTGGGCTTCTTCAAGTCCATGCCACGCGAGCTGGAAGAATCAGCGTTGATTGACGGTTGCAGTCGCTGGCAGGCGTTTCTGCGCATCGCGCTACCGCTGGCCGGCCCGGGTATTGCCACTTGCGTCGTATTCGCCTTTGCCCTGTCCATCAGCGACTACATCTATGCGGCTGTTTTCGTCAGTTCCACCGCGGCACGCACGGTGAGCGCCGGTGTACCCACCGAGTTGATTCGCGGGGACATCTATTTCTGGCAATCGTTGATGGCGGCGGCGGCCATTGTCTCGATCCCGTTGGCCGTGGCGTACGGCTTGCTGTTCGGTCGCCTGGTGAAAGGCTTCCAAAGTTGAAGATGGAAATGTGAGCGGTGCTTGATTGTGGCGACAACCTCAGCGGATCTCGTCTGTGGAGAGACGAAAGTGAAACGGCGGCTGGTACCTGGGCCGCGCGACCACCTGGACGGTGTGTTCGCCGCAGCCCACCGGGTTTCGCGGCCAGCGCCAGGTCGAAGCTAACGATAGCGCTAGGCGCGTTCACGTGACGCGCCAAATTGCAGCGTGCGGCGGGGCGGACCGTCGAAGCCAAGAGTAACGATTGAAGTTGAGGAGACCATGGCCATGACAGAGAACACAAAAGTCAACGAACACACCGAAGCCAACGAAGCACAGATCGCCGTGCACTGGAAGGAGGAGGAGTATTTCCAACCATCGGAGGCGTTCGTCAAGCAGGCGAACATAAACAATCCCGATGTGCGCAAGCGCTTCGCGGAAGAAAACTTCCCGGATTGCTTCAGGGAATATGCGGACATGTTGACTTGGTCAACGCCCTACACAACCGTGCTTGACACGAGTAATCCGCCGTTCTGGAAATGGTTTGTCGGTGGCAAGTTGAACGCTTGCTACAACTGCGTTGATCGGCACTTGGCACAGTATCGCAACAAGGCGGCGCTCACCTTCATCGGTGAGCCGGAAGAAGATGCGCCGGTGGTGTTGACCTATCAGGAGCTGTATGTCCGGGTCAACGAGATGGCCGCGCTGCTGCGCGATTATTGCGGCCTGAAGGCTGGCGACCGAGTGACGCTACATTTGCCGATGACGCTGGACTTGCCGATCACCATGCTTGCCTGCGCCCGTTTGGGGATCATCCATTCGCAGGTGTTCGGCGGGTTCTCCGGTCAATCGTGTGGTTCGCGCATCGAGGACTCCGGCAGCCGCTACCTGATCACGGCAGATGCCTATTGGCGGTCAGGCAAGTTGATCGATCACAAGGAAAAGGCCGATATCGCCGTGGCGTGGGCGGAGAAGGCTGGCCAGCATGTCGACAAGGTTCTCATCTGGCAGCGCTACCCCGGCAAGTACAGCGCACAGACGCCGCTGGTTGAAGGGCGCGACGTGTTCGTCAACGATATCCTGAAAAAATACGTGGGCCAGCGGGTCGACCCGGTACCGATGGACTCGGAGGCCCCGCTGTTTCTGATGTACTCCAGCGGCACGACCGGCAAGCCGAAGGGCTGTCAGCACCGCACGGGCGGCTACCTGGCCTACGTTACCGGCACCTCCAAGTACATCCAGGATATCCATCCCTCGGATACCTACTGGTGCATGGCCGACATTGGCTGGATCACCGGACATTCGTACATTGTCTACGGTCCGCTCGCGCTGGCGGCGACCAGTGTCATCTATGAGGGCGTGCCCACCTATCCGGATGCGTGTCGTCCATGGCGGATTGCCGAGCGGCTGGGGGTCAACATTTTCCAGACTTCACCGACCGCGGTTCGCGCCTTGCGCCGACTCGGGGCCAATGATCCGAGCAAGAACAACCAGCACTTCAAGCACATGACTACCGTGGGTGAGCCGATCGAGCCGGAGGCTTGGCGCTGGTATTACGACGAGGTCGGCAAACGCGAGGCCGTGATCGTGGACACCTGGTGGCAGACCGAGAACGGCGGCGTCCTGTGCAGTACGCTGCCCGCCCTTGACGCGATGAAGCCGGGTAGCGCCGGGCCTGCCGTGCCGGGGATCTACCCGATCATCTACGACGAGAACGGCAAAGAAGTCACCAAGGGTTCCGGGCAAGCGGGCAATCTGTGCATCCGCAATCCGTGGCCCGGGATCATTCAGACGATCTGGGGTGACGACCAACGTTTTGTGGATACTTACTACAAGCGCTACTGCACCGATCCGAAGAGCAAGGATTGGCGCGACTGGCCGTACCTGTCCGGGGATGGCGCGATGCAGGCGGCGGATGGTTATTTCCGCATCCTGGGCCGCATCGACGATGTCATCAATGTGTCCGGCCACCGCCTCGGCACCAAGGAAATCGAGTCAGCCTGCCTGACCGTACCGGAAGTGGCCGAAGCCGCCGTAGTGCCCGTCATGGACGAGATCAAGGGGCGCGTGCCAGACGTTTACGTGTCCGTCAATCCGGGGTCGGGTAGCGCGGAAGACATCGCTCGTAAAGTGATCGCTGCGTGCGACGAAACCATCGGCAAGATTGCGCGCCCACGGAAGGTTCACGTCGTGCCGGACATGCCCAAGACCCGCTCGGGCAAGATCATGCGCCGGGTGCTCGCCGCGATTTCCAACGGGCGGGATGTGGGTGATGTGACCACCTTGGCCAACGCGAGCGTGGTCGAGGAGATTCGGGTCATGGTGCAGGGCAAAGATGCCGTTGCCTCGGCCGAGGCGCTGCCCGACGACATTGGCAAGTTCGGACAGAATGAGTGACTGGTCGCGTCAGGAAACTTCGACAAAGTCCGGCCACAGGTTGCTCGCGACGTACCGTTCAAGTACGTCGCGAACGCCCACATCACCGGCCGGGGTTGAATCGATGACCCTGCCCGTGCCACCGCAAGAGCTGGAAGAGCAAGCACGCCGTGTCGCCGAGGCGACGCGGGCGGCCTGTTTGCGCGTGGCGCTGGAGGCATACGAGCGGGCCGGGCTCAGCGGTTTGTGTGAAGCGGGCCGCTGGGAGATGGTCGTGGATTCCATCCAGACGCTTGACGTGAACGCCGTCGTCCGCGAACTTGCGCAAGGCTCGGATGGCGAAGTCCGGAGCGGCGACGCGGATCATCCGTCGCGCTAGCCCGCGCTCGCGTGGTGGCGAGCACAACAGCCGCCCGCGCTGGCTCTGGTGTCGTGGGCGCTCCCGAAAGTCAGCACCGCTGTGCGATTCTTTCACCCAGACCGTTGCTTGCCGGCGAAAGCCAGGGAAGCACCGCGCGTCGAAAAGGTACTGCGAATACTCTGCCGAAGTGGCCAGCCGCAGGAGGTGCCAGATTCCAGAACGATATTGAAAGCGGCAAGCCTTGACGTGCATGGGCTGTGCTGCCGTGACCGTGCGCAAACGTCCCGCTCGTTTCCGCGAATAGTCGTTACCGCTATTTGATCAGTCGCTCGTCGACCAGATGCTGCACCACGCCAGGGTCGGCCAGGGTCGTGATGTCGCCGAGCTGGTCGGGCTGGTTCTCGCCGATCTTGCGCAGAATGCGCCGCATGATCTTGCCGGAACGGGTTTTCGGCAGGCCGGGTGCCCACTGGAGGTAATCCGGGGTCGCAATCGCGCCGATCTCCTTGCGCACCCAGGCGATCAGTTCCTTGCGCAGCTCGTCGCTGCCGGTTTCGCCCGCGATCAGGGTGACATAGGCGTAGATGCCCTGGCCCTTGATGTCGTGCGGACAGCCGACCACGGCTGCCTCAGCCACTTTCGGGTGGGCGACCAGCGCGCTTTCCACCTCGGCGGTGCCCAGGCGGTGGCCGGAGACGTTGATCACGTCGTCGACGCGGCCGGTGATCCAGTAATAGCCATCCTCGTCGCGACGGGCACCATCGCCAGTGAAGTAGTTGCCGGGATAGGCGGTGAAATAGGTGTCGATGAAGCGCTGATGGTCACCGTAGATGGTGCGCACCTGGCCTGGCCAGGAGTCGGTGATCAGCAGGTTGCCCTCGGCCACCCCTTCTTGCACGCGGCCATCGACATCGACGATTGCCGGCTTGACACCGAAGAACGGCAGCGTGGCCGAACCGGGCTTGGTGGCGATCGCGCCGGGTAGTGGCGAGATCATGATGCCGCCGGTTTCGGTCTGCCACCAGGTGTCCACGATCGGGCAGCGCCCATCGCCGACCACGCGGTGGTACCACTCCCAGGCTTCCGGGTTGATCGGTTCGCCGACTGAGCCGAGCAGGCGCAGGCTGGCGCGCGAGCATGCTTTCACCGGTGCCTCGCCCTCGCGCATCAGCGCGCGGATCGCGGTGGGTGCGGTGTAGAAGATGGTCACCTTGTGTTTGTCGATCACCTGCCAGAAGCGGCTGTAATCCGGGTAATTCGGTACGCCTTCAAACATCACCGTGGTCGCGCCGTTGGCCAGCGGGCCGTACACCACGTAACTGTGACCGGTGACCCAGCCGACGTCGGCGGTGCACCAGTAGATGTCGTCCTCACGCAAGTCGAATACTTGCTCGTGGGTGTAGCTGATGAACACCAGGTAGCCGCCAGTGCTGTGCTGCACGCCCTTCGGCTTGCCGGTGGAGCCGGAGGTGTACAGCACGAATAGCGGATGTTCCGCTTCGACTGCGGTCGGCGGGCAATCGGCCGACTGGCCTTCCATCAAGGTGTGGTAGTAACGGTCGCGCGGCGATTGCATGTGCACCGCGCCGCCGCTGTGGCTCACCACGATCACGGTTTCCACGCTGTTCGTGTGCGGCCGTTCCAGCGCCGCATCCACGTTGGCCTTGAGCGGGATGTGCTTGCCTGCGCGCAGGCCCTCGTCGGCGGTGATCACCACCTTGGCTTGTGAGTCGGCGATGCGTCCGGCCAGCGAGTCAGGCGAGAAGCCACCGAATACCACGGAGTGGATGGCGCCAAGTCGGGCACAGGCCAGCATCGCGACTGCCGCCTCGGGGATCATCGGCAGATAGATCGCAACCCGATCGCCCTTGACCACGCCCAGATGCTTCAGCGTGTTGGCAAATTTGCATACTTCGGTGTGCAACTCGCGATAGGTGATCCGGCGTGAGTCCTTCGGGTCGTCACCTTCGAAGATGATCGCCACTTTGTCGCCGCGCTTTTCAAGGTGGCGATCGAGGCAGTTCGCGCTCACGTTGAGCTCGCCGTCCTCGTACCAGCGGATGTGCAGGTCCTTTGGATCGAACGAGACATTCTTGATCTTTGTCGGCAGCTTGATCCAGTCCAGGCGCTGGCCGATGCGGCCCCAGAAGCCCTCCGGATCACTGATTGATTCCGCATACAGGCGGGTGTAGTCGTCTTGGCGCAGGCGTGCCGCGGCGGCAAACGAGGGATCGACCGGGTAAATTTTTGACATGGCTTGATCCTTGCTGGCTAGGCGTCGGAATGAGCGACGCAAACACCGCGCAGGCAGCAACGTTGAGCGGCGTGGGACTTCGAGTGTAGCCCGATCATCCAGCCGATGGCGGTGAAGCGGGTGGCCGGTTTCGATCGGATTCTCGACGCCGCCGGTACAGCGCAGGCTGACTACGCGTGCAGCAACCCGCCGGCGCGGGCGCTACCGCTGTTTCCGCTGCTGGTCTACATCATCGGTGGACCAGTGACCGATCGCGGCGCGGCGGCTGATGGCCGCACGACATCTCCAAGCGCAGCGGCCGGAGCCACCGCCTTCAACTACTCGCCGGCTCGATTCAAGCGCGTCGGAACAGTCCGATGATGACCAGCAACACCACCGCGCCGATCATCGCGTAGAGGATGCTGGTGAGTATCGGATTACCGACGCTGAAGCTGACCCCCAACGCCGGCAGCAACCAGCCGGCGAGAAACGCGCCGACGATGCCGATCACGATATTACCGAGCAGGCCGAAACCGAACCCGCGCACGATCAAACCGGCCAACCAACCGGCGATGGCGCCTATCAACAGGAAAATGATCAAGGCCGTAGCAGTCATCGCGTACTCCTGGTACGAGTGAGAAGGTCGAAGGCCACATGAAGTCCTTCGACACGCCGGAGAAGCCTCCGTGTTGTGGTGTGCAGCGCCCGTGACGAACGTGTGCCGCGCTATGCTGGTGCTCACCGGGCGCGACGACGGGAATTTCCGATGACTACAGAAACACCAAGCTACGTACACGGCGCCAGTGCGCAGCCCCTGCTTGGCGACACCATCGGCAGCCTGCTTGATCGCGTGGCTTCCGCGTATCCGGACCGCCCTGCATTGGTGGTACGTGCACAGGACGTGCGCTTGAGCTACCACCAGTTCCACGCCGAAGTCGAGCGTGTGGCCGCGGGCCTGCTGGCGTTGGGCCTGGAGCGTGGCGACCGCATCGGTATCTGGGCGCCGAATCGGGCTGAATGGGTGCTGCTGCAGTTTGCCGCGCCCAAGGCTGGCTTGATCCTGGTCAATATCAATCCCGCCTATCGCACGCACGAACTCGAGTACTCGTTGAACAAGGTTGGCTGCCGCGCGCTGGTGCTGTCGCGTCGTTTCAAGACCTCGCAGTACCTGACGATTCTTGCCGAGCTGGCACCGGAACTGGCCACCGCCAAGCCTGGCCAGCTGCGCGCCGCACGACTGCCGACGCTGCGCGAGGTGATCCTGCTCGATCAGCAGGCGGAGCCCGGCACGCGCAGCTGGGAGCAAACCGCTGCGCTGGGCGATGCAGCGGCGCTGGGCCGATTGCACGCGCTGGAGCCGACGCTGAATTTCGATGATCCAGTGAATATCCAGTTCACTTCCGGCACCACCGGCGCGCCCAAGGGGGCCACGCTGACCCATCACAACATTGTCAACAACGGCTGGTTCATCGGCGCGGCGATGCGCCTCACCGAATACGACAAGCTGTGCATTCCGGTGCCGTTCTACCACTGCTTCGGCATGGTGCTGGGCAACCTGGCGTGCGTTACCCATGGCGCCTGCATGGTGATCCCGGGCGAGGGCTTCGATCCGCTGGCTACGCTGGAGGCGGTGGCCGAGGAGAAATGTACCGGCCTGCACGGCGTGCCGACCATGTTCATCGCCGAGCTGGAGCATCCGCGTTTCGCCGAGTTCGACCTGAGTTCGTTGCGCACCGGCATCATGGCCGGCTCGCCTTGCCCGATCGAGGTGATGCGCCGGGTGGTCAACGAGATGCACATGGATCAGGTGACCATTGCCTACGGCATGACCGAGACCAGTCCGGTGAGCTTCCAGACCGTGCCGGACGATCCGCTGGAGCGTCGGGTCGACAGTGTCGGCCGGATCCATCCGCACCTGGAAGTAAAGCTGGTTGGCGAGCACGGCGAGGTAGTGCCACGCGGTAAGCGCGGCGAACTGTGCACGCGCGGTTATTCGGTGATGCTGGGTTATTGGGATGACCCGGCGCGCAGCCGCGAAGCCATCGATGAGGCGGGTTGGATGCACACTGGCGATCTGGCGGTGATCGATGCGGACGGCTATTGCAGCATCGTGGGCCGGCTCAAGGACATGATCATTCGTGGTGGCGAGAACGTGTACCCGCGCGAGATCGAGGAGTTCCTCTACAGCCACCCGAAAATCCAGGACGTGCAGGTGTTTGGCGTGCCGGATGCGAAGTTTGGCGAACAGGTGTGCGCGTGGATTCGTCTGCGTGCCGGCAGCGAAGCCAGCGAAGGGGAAATCCAGGACTACTGTCGTCACCATCTTGCCTATTACAAGGTGCCGCATGTCGTACGCTTCGTCGATGCGTTCCCGATGACGGTGACCGGCAAGGTGCAGAAGTACCTTATGCGCGAGGCGATGGTGGCCGAACTGGCAAGTTGACGACGGTGGCCGGCTCCCCATGTCGCGACGACTGAGACGCTGCCGCGCGACACTCAACGCATGACCGCCTCCGCGCTACCGCCGGGTCCACCGGAGCAGATCCTCATGACGCGCCCACACAAGGGCCGCGGCGCGGCCTCCAATCCCGAGGGACGCTTCGAAGGCATCCGCCATCAGGCTGAGGACGACGGTTGGCAGAGCGCCTTGCTCGACGAAGACTCGCCGCGTCCGCGCACCGAGGTCAGCGAGGAGCGGGCGCGCAGCGTGATCAGTCGCAACGACTCACCGGACATCGCGTTCAGCCAGGCAATCAACCCGTATCGCGGTTGCGAGCACGGCTGCATTTACTGCTTTGCGCGCCCCTCGCACAGCTATCTCAATCTCTCGCCCGGCCTCGACTTCGAAACGAAGTTGCGCGCCAAGGGCAACTTCGCCGAGGTGCTGCGCGAAGAACTGGCCAAGCCCGGTTACGTGGTCAGCCCGATCAACATCGGCAGCAACACCGATCCTTACCAGCCGATCGAGAAACGCTGGCGGCTGACCCGTGCCGCGCTGGAATTGCTCGCCGCCTGCCATCATCCGTGCACCATCGTCACCAAGAGCGCGCTGATCGAACGCGATCTCGACGTCCTGGCACCGATGGCGCGCGAACAGCTGGTGCAGGTATTCGTCTCGGTCAACTCGCTGGACAACCGGCTCGCGGCGAAACTCGAACCCCGTGCCAGCGCCCCGCATCGGCGAATCAAGACCATTCGCGCCCTGGCCGAAGCCGGGGTGCCGGTCGGTGTGCTGGTGGCACCCGTCATCCCGGCGCTGAACGACAAGGACATGGAAGCCGTGCTGGCGCAGGCGGCCGAGGCCGGCGCCGGGTGCGCGGGTTACACCACGCTGCGTTTGCCGCATGAGTTGAAAGCCCTGTTTCGCGAATGGTTGGGGTTGCACGCGCCGCAGCGGGCCGATCACGTGATGAGCCTCGTGCAGCAGATGAACGGCGGGCGTGACTACGACAGCAACTTCGCCACCCGCATGCATGGCTCCGGCGTGTTCGCCGATTTGCTACGCCACCGATTCGAGTTGGCTTGCCGCAAGCACGGCTTCGGTCGCGCGCACGAGCTGTCGCTTGCCACCTCGCACTTCGTGCCGCCGCGCAAGGCGTCGCCGCAAGGCGAGTTGTTCTGAAGCCATTCACTGGAATGTGCGTGCCATTTGGGACCGCAAGCGGCTTGCGAGCAAGCTTGTTAAACACCCGTCGAGCGCGGGCGCTTTGGAGCGCACCGCAGATTCACACCTGACAATGCACGCTGCAGTCACCCCCACAGCGCGGCTGCCATCGCAACCGTGCGTCCCCGAGAGGAAACCCCACATGACCAATGCACGCCGCTTTCTTTCCGCGTCTACCCTTTCCGGCGACGCGATCAAGAACCCCCAAGGCGACTCGCTGGGGGATCTCAAGGACATCATGATCGATATCACGTCCGGCAAGGTCGCCTATGCCGTGCTCTCCTTCGGCGGCATCATGGGCATGGGTGACAAGTTGTTTGCCGTGCCCTGGGAAGCGCTTGTCGTCGACGGTAAGAACGAGTGTCTTGTACTCAACGCCAACAAGGAACGGCTGAAGGATGCTCCGGGCTTCGACAAGGATCACTGGCCGAACTTCGCCGAGCCGGCATTTGCCGACGAGCTACGCGGTTACTACCGTTAAGACAGGGCCGGCGCCGCGTCATCGGGGCCTGCCCTTCACGCGCCGATGAGGGCGAATGGGTTGCACTGACCGAAATGGTCGCTGCATTCGTTCGGCGTGCCGCCCTGCACAGGAGCAACCGATGTCCTCATTCGCGATTTACCTGGTTGGCATGATCATCGTCATCGGCGGGCTTGCCTACATCGCCACCTTGGTACACGTACCCAACCAATGGATCATTGGCGGCGCCGTTATCTTGCTCGGTGCCGGCATTCTCGGTGCAGTCACCAAGACGCGTCGCAAGGATCCGCCGGAAGAATGATGTGCGAAGAGTGGGCCTGCGGGCCCGCTCTGGGTCGTGTCGATCTGCTCAGTTCGTCACCGGCAGATATTTCTCGAACCACCCCAACGCCCGCTGCAGCACATCGCGCTGGTGCGCCGGATTGACGAAGTGATGGCCCTCGTCGGGATACACCACCAGCGAGGTGGGCACGCCTTGCGCCCGCAGTGCGTGCCACATCTCGAATGACTGCGGCGCCGGACATTCAGCGTCGCGGTCGCCGACCACGATCAGCATCGGCGTCTTTACCTGCTTGATGAAGTTGATCGCCGAGCTCTTCGCGTAGACCGCCGGATCGTCGTAGACGGTGGCGCCGAAGAATGGAGGCATCCATTGGTCGATCAGGTTCTGCCCGTAATAGCTCTGCCAGTTCGAGATACCGGCGCCGGCCACCACGGCGCGAAAGCGCTGGGTCTGGGTTGGCGCAAACATGCTCATGAAACCGCCGTAGCTCCAGCCAGTGAGACCGAGCCGCTGGTCGTCGACCGGCACCTTCTTTTCCACCGCATCGACGCCGGCAAGGATGTCGCGCAAGTCGCCGTAGCCAAAGTCCTGGCGATTGGCCTGCACGTATTTCTCGCCCTGACCGAAGCTGCCGCGCGGGTTCGGCATGAACACGAAATAGCCCAGTGCAGAAAACGGCACCGCCCCATAGCCCACGCCTGGCCAGCGCGGAATCACGGCGCTGGCCGGACCGCCGTGCACCACCACGATCATCGGGTAGGTCTCGTTCGGGTCGTAGTCAGCCGGATACAACAGCCAGCCCTGGTTGTGGAAGCCCTCGTTGTTCCACTCGACCGATTCGGCCTCGCCCCAGGATGGTTTCAGCCTGGCATTGATCGCGGTGACGGCCGGGGGCGGCACGCCAGCCAACGCACCCGCGTGGACTTCCGGGGCGCTGACGTACGAACTTTGCACGAACGCGAGATGCTGGTGGTCGGCCGACAGCGACATCGCCATCGAGGCGCTGCCATCGCCGATACGTGCCGGGACGGTGAAATGCAGCTTCTGCTGGCGGGCCGCGTCGGTGCTCACATGGTAGTCCGCCAGCTGGCTCTGGCCGTTGCCGATCTGGCTGACCAGCATCGTCTGCGCACTGGTCCAGGCCAGCCAGCTCGGCGTGACGAGGATGTCCGGGGTCAAGTCGATGAGCGGGCCACCACGCGCCGGCACCGCGTAGATGTCGCCGCCGGTGGCGCCTTGGTCACTCATCAGGCCGCCGATGAAAGCAATCCGCTGGCCATCGGGTGACCACCGCGGCAGCGCGACCTGCAGACCGCGCAGTGAACCGGTGTTCTTGTCGGCGGGATCGACCAGCATGCTGGCCGCGGCACCGGGTTCTGCCGCCTGGGCGTACAGCCTGGCGATCCACCAGTTGTTGTCGCCCGGCGGTTTGGCCGCGGTGTACGCGATCGACGCTCCATCCGGTGACCAGTCAAATTCGTAGGCGTACAGGTTTGCTGGCGTCAGTTCGCGCAGCTTGCCGCTGGCCAGGTCGAAGCTGGCCACGCGCTGCACCTCGACGCCGCTGACGCCGATCTCGCCGGAGGGCCGTTTCGCTGCCGCGACCGCACTGGCGTGGCGGGTGGCACCGGCCACATAGAGAAAGCCCAGCGCCTTGCCGTCAGCAGTCCATTGCAGCGCACGCGCATAGCCACCCAATGACGCCAGGCGCGCCGGCTTGCCGCGGCCGGCGGTGTCGGCGAGATAGATGTCGTTCCGCATCACCTGCGTGCTGGTCAGGTCAACCTTGCAGTTGGAGATAAAGGCGAGGTGGCGTGAATCCGGCGCCCACGCGATGCCCGATTCGGCGCAGGTGCCCGGTTTGTCTGCTGCCGTGACGGCATGCGCGCCGCTGCCATCGGCGGCCGCCACCTCGATCGCCGGCTTGTCAGCGCGTGTGGTCACCCAGGCCAGTTGCTTGCCATCCGGCGAGATCGCCACCGCCTGGATCGACTGCGCCTTGCCCAGCTCGGTCAGGAGTTGCTGAATGCGCGGATCGACCGGCTTCGACTCGGCGGCGGCCGCCGGCGCCAGGACAAGCGCCAGCAGGCCCAGCAGGGCACCAAGCATGGCGTGTTTCAACATGACGGGCTCCGACTCAAGTGAAGAACTCCGCCACGCTACAACTGCCCCGTCCGTACGCCAAGTGCGACCGGTCGCGGTTCGTCGTGGCGCGCTTGCGTCAGCTTTTCGCGCCGTCCGCCTCGAGGTGGTAGCGGGTAGCTACTTCCACTTCTTCCTTCGAGCCCAGAAACACCGGCACGCGCTGGTGCAGGCCGCTCGGTTGCAGCTCCATGATGCGTTGCCGGCCAGTGGTGGCGGCGCCGCCGGCCTGTTCGACGATGAACGCCATCGGGTTGGCCTCGTACATGATGCGCAGCTTGCCGCCCTGCTGTGCGATCTTGGCGTCCAGCGGGTAATAGAACACGCCGCCACGGGTCACGATGCGGTGCACGTCGGCCACCATCGAGGCGACCCAGCGCATGTTGAAGTCTTTGCCGCGCGGCCCGGTCTTGCCGGCCAGCAGTTCGCCGACATAGCGCTGCATCGGCACCTGCCAGTGGCGTTGATTGGACATGTTGATGGCGAACTCGGCGGTCTGCTCCGGGATGCGGATGTCGCGCCGACTCTGCACGAAGCTGCCCACTTCGCGATCCAGGGTGAACTCGTGCGTGCCATGGCCGATCGTCAGCACCAGCACGGTGGCCGGACCGTACACCACGTAACCGGCTGCCAGCTGTTCGGTGCCCGGCTGCAGGAAATGCTCGGCCCTGGGTTCGGTGACTCCATCCGGGCAGCGCAGCACGGAGAAGATCGTGCCGACTGAAACGTTGACGTCGATATTGGAGCTGCCGTCCAGCGGATCGAACATCAGCAGATGGTTGCCCTTCGGATACATGTCGGGGATTTGTTGCGGGTCTTGCATTTCCTCGGACGCGCAGGCGGCCAGATGGCCGCCCCACGCGTTGGCCTCGAGCAGGATCTCGTTGGAGATCACGTCCAACTTCTTCTGCGCCTCGCCCTGCACGTTGATGCTTTGTGCGCCTTCGCTGCCGGCCATGCCCAGCACACCGCCGAGTGCGCCCTTGCTGGTGGCCACCGCGATGCGCTTGCAGGCACGCGCCACCACCTCGATCAGCAGCGAGAGCTCGGCGTTGATGTGGTCGGCGCGGCGTTCCTCGATCAGGAACTGGGTCAGCGAGATGCGCTTCATGTCGGGTCCATGGCAGGTGAAACGCGTATTGTCGCATCCCTCAAGCTGTGGAAGCTCGCGAGCGGGCGACGCCCCTGTCCAGGCGTCGGAAATCAGCAGATCAGGGGCTTCGCCTGCGAGCGTGCTTTTACTGCACGCATGGCAGTATCGACCGGGTAAGCTGAAACGACACGACCGACGACGTTCCCATTCTTGTCGCGCCCTGATCGAGTACAACATGACCAACTTTCCGTCGCCCCGCGTCACCTTCTTCCACGCCCCGCAGACCCGTTCCGGCGCCACCCGTGCATTGTTCGAGGAGCTCGGCGTCGAATACGACATGCACGTGCTCAACCTCAAGGCTGGCGATACGCGCAAGCCCCACTATCTCGCGGTCAATCCGATGGGCAAGGTGCCGGCGATTCGCCACGGTGACGCGCTGGTCACCGAGCAGCCGGCGGTGATGATGTACCTGGCCGATCTGTATCCCGCGTCAAAGCTGGCGCCGTCGATTGGCGACGCGTTGCGCGGACCGTATTTGCGCTGGATGGTGTTCTACGGGTCATGTTTTGAACCGGCGGTGGTCGACAAGTCGATGCAGCGCGAACCAGCGCCGCCATCGAGCTCGCCGTATGGCGACTTCGATACGATGCTGAGCACGCTGACCGGTCAACTCGACCGGGGTCCGTATTTGCTGGGGGAAACCTTCAGCGCTGCCGATGTCTTGTACGGCACCGCGCTCAACTGGATGGTCCAGTTCAAGCTGGTGCCCGAGTTGCCCGTCATCCGGGCCTATATCGAGCGGGTGGCTTCGCGTCCGGCGATGCGGCGTGCTGCTGCCGCCGACGCGGCGTTGGCGGCGAGGCAGCCGGAATGATTCATCGGCGTACCGGATCAGGCGTGCAATGAGCGTCGAGGCGATCGACCCGTGCTGAATCAAGCGGCGTATTCAAGCGCCTGCGGCCGCGGTACGCTGAACGGGCCTGCCCGGATGGCGGCACTCGCCCAGGGCGGGGCGGGCCGTCACCCCGCGTCATTCCTGTCTTGTCGAGGAGCCTGCGTGAACACCACCCCGAGGATCATCCGTCTCGCCGTCTTCATCCTGGCCCTGGGTCTGCTGCCGCTGGCTCCGGCGGCAGCCGCGCCAGCCAGTACCGCCGAGGGCCGCGCGGACGCGCAATTCAAGCATGTGTACAGCACCGAATGGACCTGGCGCACGGGCCGTCCCGATGCTGGCGCGTCCGCCGACACGCAGGACGACGGCCGGCTGGATGATGTCGGCGCCGCGAGTCAGCAGCGGCGGTTGGAGTACTGGCAGCGCGTGCTCAAACAGCTTGATGACATCGACGTGGCCCAGCTCTCACCGGGCAGCCGGGTCAACTTCGAGGTCTATCATGCGCAGATCAGCAACCTGTTGGCCCAGCAGGAATTCAAGACCTGGCAGATGCCGTTCAACAGCGATTCGGCGTTCTGGTCGGACATTGGCTACGAGCTGGGCGGCGACCGCCTGCGTACCGTCGCCGACTACCGCAAGTACCTCGATCGGCTGAGCCAGATCCCGGCCTATTTCGACCAGCAGATCGCGAACATGCGGCTCGGCCTCAAGCGCGGCTTCAGCGTGCCGCGCGAGGTGTTGACGGGGCGCGACGTGTCGATCGCCGCGGTAGCTGACCTGAAAAACCCTACCCAGAGCAGCTTCTACGCGCCGTTCAAGCACCTGCCGACATCGATCTCCGTCGACCAGGCGCAGGCCCTGCAGGGTCAGGCGCTGCAACACATTCGCGACGAGGTAATTCCGGCCTACGCCAAGTTGCTGAAATTCTTCCGCGACGAGTACGTGCCCGAGGCGCGCACCACGTTGGCGGCCGAAGCCATGCCCGATGGCGAGCCGTTCTACCGCCAGCAGATTCGTGAATACACCACGCTTGACCTCAGCCCCGACCGGATCCACCAGATCGGCCTGGAGCAGGTGGCAAAGATCCATGCGCAGATGCTTGAGGTGATGAAGGACACCGGCTTCAACGGCGACTTCCCGGCCTTTCTGGCTTTTCTCCGCAACGATCCGCAGTTCTACGCCAAAACCCCGCAGGAACTGCTGGACAGAAGCGCCTGGGTGGCCAAGGAAGTCGATGGCCAGATGTCGAAATTCTTTGGCCATCTGCCGCGAGCGCGCTTCACCATCAAGCCGGTGCCAGCCGACATCGCGCCGTATTACACCTCCGGCCGCGGCGGCGCGGACGTCTATCTGGTCAACACCTACGATCTGAAGTCGCGGCCGCTGTACAACATGCCGGCGCTGACCCTGCATGAGTCCTACCCCGGCCATGCGCTGCAACTCGAACTCGCCGCGGAACGACAGGGCCAGCCCGCATTCCGTCGCCACGGCTATATCTCCGCTTATGGCGAAGGCTGGGGCCTGTACTCCGAATACCTCGGCAACGAGATGGGCATCTACAAGACGCCGTACCAGAAATTTGGCTTCCTCACCTACCAGATGTGGCGCGCCTGCCGGTTGGTGGTGGACACCGGCATCCATCACCTGGGCTGGACGCGGCAACAGGCGATCGATTACCTGACCAGCAATACCGCGTTGTCCGACCGCGAGATTGCCAACGAAGTGGATCGCTACATCAGCTGGCCCGGCCAGGCGCTGTCGTACGAACTGGGCTACCTGAAGATCCGCGAACTACGTACCAGGGCGGAACAGGAACTGGGTCAGAAATTCGATATCCGCCGCTTCAACGACACCGTGCTGTCGACCGGCTCGGTGCCGCTGCCGGTGCTGGAAAAGCGCATCGAGCATTTCATTGCCGATGGTGGGCCAGAGCCGGATTTCGGCTGTGATTGCGCCAGGGCGAAATAAGACACCGACCATTTTCACGTTTGCGGTGGCCTGGCCTGTACTGTGAATATGTAGTAAAGTTACATTACACTTCACAGCGAGAGTTCCTTGCCATGAATGCCGATGCCACTCGCGTTGCCAAGATTTCGCCCCGCTACGCCGCGTCGACGGAGACCTTGGCGGCTCCGGCATTGCGCACATTTTTCCGCATGGCCGAACAGTGGAAGCTGCGCATAGCGGACCAGCGCAAACTGCTCGGCGATCCGCCGGAGTCGACGTTCTACAAGTGGAAGCGCGAGCACGCTGGGGCGCTGGGTCGCGACACGCTGGAGCGGATCAGCTACCTGCTGGGCATCTGGCAGGCGCTGCAGATCCTGTTTCCCGACCCGGATCAGGCCGATGCTTGGTTGCACAAGCCGAACACGGCGTCGCTGTTCGGTGGGCAGTCGGCGCTCGAACGCATGCTTTGTGGCAACGTCGCGGACCTGTTCGTGGTGCGGCAATACCTGGACGCACAACGCGGCTGAGCGCTGTCGCGCCCGACGAGACGGTCGCGCCAGATGCTTCGTATCTGCCCGATCTGAGCGGTTCGCCGCGTTCATGGAATCCCGATGCCGACCCATTTCCCGCCGCTGAAACGCATCCGCTGGAACCAGGCCTATCGCGTCGTGCCGAGCCGTTTTCCCACGGTTGGCGTGTACGACCGCGTCGCCGATCCGGCCGATCTGGATGCCCTGTTCGCACTCGAGGCCTTGACCAATCCGCGCTTGCGCGAAGAGGCCGATGCGCTGCAACAGGTGCCGAAGGAACGTCGTCTCAGCGGGCCGGGGTCGACGCCGGTGATGGCGGCGTTCACCCATCTCAATCCCGAGGGCAGCCGCTTTTCGGATGGTAGCTGGGGCGTGTTCTATGCCGCGCACAGCATGACCACCGCCGTCGAGGAAACCGTCTATCACCGCGAGCGCTTCCTCATCGCGACCAGCGAACCGGCTAGCGAGATTCAGATGCGCTGCTACCGCACCCATCTGGACAGTCGCCTGCATGACATCCGCGGCGGCTGGCCGGCAGCACATGACCCGGATAGCTACGTGGCCAGCGTCGCGCTGGCGCGCGAACTGCGCACCACAGGATCCAACGGCGTCGCCTTTGACAGCGCACGCCATGCCGGCGGCGAGTGTTTCGCGGCGTTCTATCCGGACGTGGTCGCGCCTTGCGTGCAGGCGCAGCACCTGATCTACCGTTGGGATGGCGCGCGCATCGCGCAGGTGCTGGAAGTGTCGGAGCTGACGCGACCGGGTTAGGCTTGCCGGCACGACGGTCTTGCCCGGAGTTTATCAATGAAGAACGTCCCGCTTCTGGTGCTGCTTTGGCTGCTGCCCGCGCTGGCGCTGGCGCGCGACAACCGCCCCAATGACCACGCCCAATGGAATACCGCCATCGCCGCATTTCAGGCGGCAGACCGGGCGCACCCGCCCGTCTCGGGCGCGGTGCTGTTCATCGGCAGTTCGTCGATCCGCTTCTGGAAGACGCTGGCCAGCGATTTTCCCGGGGTGAAGATCATCAATCGCGGCTTCGGCGGTTCGGAGATCGACGACGCCACTTTTTTCGCTGACCGCATCGTGGCGCCGTATCATCCGTGCGCGATCGTGATGTATGCCGGCGACAATGATCTGGCCGATGGCGACAACCCGATCCACGTGCGTGACGACTTTGCGGCGTTTGTACGCAAGGCGCGTGCGCTTGACCCGGGCGTGCCGATCGCGTTCATCGCAATCAAACCCAGCGTGGCGCGCCAGGCTTTGCTGCCGCAGATTCGTGAGGCCAATGTGTTGGTTCGTCAATACGCCGCTGGCGAGCAGGGCGTGACCTATCTGGACGTGTTTACGCCGATGCTCGGGAAGAACGGTGACCCGCAGGCGCGGTGGTTCGTCAGCGACGGCTTGCACATGAACCGCGAGGGTTACGCGTTGTGGGCCAGCATCGTTGGGCCGTGGCTGGATCGGTGCCGCGATAGCCTCGTCAGGCCATCCCTAAGTATCGGCGCCGGTGGCCCAGCCGACGCGATCGCCACGGGTAAACACGCGGTCGCCGTCGAGCACATCGCCGGCGGCATGTGCAGGTGATTCGTGCAGCCTCGCGTAGATCGGCGTGAAGTCCGGGCGGGTGGCTTCGAACAGCTGCTCGAAGTTCTCGATCACGAAATACGTCTGCTGGTAGGTATCGATGCGGTAGCGGGTGCTCATCACGCGTTCGATGTCGAAGCCGATGCGGTTGGATGAGGGCGAATCCAGCGAGTAGATCGACTCACCCTTGGAGCTGACGATGCCGGCGCCGTAGATGCGCAGACCTTCATCGGTATTCATCAGGCCGAACTCCACCGTGTACCAATACAGGCGGGTCAGGTTCATCAGCGCTTCGGGGCCAATCTGGAACGCCTTCATGCCACCGCGACCGTAGGCTTGCATGTAGTCGGCGAACACCGGGTTCAACAGCAGCGGCACGTGTCCGAACATGTCGTGGAACAAATCCGGCTCGCTCAGGTAGTCGAGCTGGTCAGGTTTGCGGATCCACCAGCTGACCGGGAAGCGGCGGTTGGCCAGGTGATCGAAGAACACTTCGTCCGGTAGCAGGCCTTCCACTGCCACGATCTCCCAGTCGGTGGCCGCCTTGAGCACCTTGTTGAGCTCGCTGAATTTCGGAATGCCACCGGCGCCCAGGCCGAAGCGCTCCACGCCCTGCATGAACTCTTTGCAGGCGCGCCCGGCCAGCATTTCGCGCTGGCGCTTGAACAAGGTGTCCCAGACCTCGTGTTCGGTCCCGCTATAGCTGGTCCACGGCTGCTCCACCACGCCGGTGGCGTAAACCGGCACATAGCCACGATCGGTCTGTTGGTGCTCGACCTTGCGGGGTGCAGTGTTTTCCATGGCGTACTCCGGACTGCTGGGGGACCTCTCACAGCTTAGAGCCAATCCACCACACGAAGGTTGCTTTGTTGCAACGCGTTGGGCCTTGATTGCACTATTCTTGCGTTTGTCGAACAAACCCAAGATGTTTATTGCGGATGCAAACCCTTGATCGTACTGATTTGCGCATCCTGGCCGTGCTGCAGAGCGAAGGTCGCATCAGCAATACGGAGCTGGCCGAGCGGGTCAGCCTGTCGGCTTCCGCCTGCCTGCGCCGGCTGCAGCGACTGGAGTCAAGCCAGGTTATCGCCGGCTATGTAGCGCAGGTCGATCCGCAGGCGGTGGGCCTGGGCCTGCAGGCCTTCGTGCGGGTGCAGTTGGCCAAGCACGAGCATGCGGCGGTCGAGAGCTTCGTCGAGCGCGTCAACGGCTGGGACGAAGTGGTCGCCTGTCACGCCTTGACCGGCGACATGGACTATCTGCTGCATGTCTACGTGGCAGATCTGGAGGACTTCTCGCGCTTCCTGCTCGATCAATTGCTGAATGCAAGCGGCGTGGCTGATGTCAATTCCAGCTTCGTGCTGCGCACAGTGAAGCGTTCGGCCTCGTTGCCGCTGGCCCAACTGGATCGATGAGCTGCCGCGCCGCGTGCCCGGCGCAGGTCGTTCAGCACGTGCATGGTCGCGCGCGGCTCGACTAACGTTAAACTAACCGACTGATGAGCATCGACACAGCCACCGTTGCCGAACGCGATCTGCTGCGCGCGCTGCGCTACTTGTGGCGCGTGCCGCTGCTGCTGGTGCATGCGGTGCTGGCGATCTTGCTGGCGGCTCTGGTGTTGAGCTGGAACCAAGAGCGGGTGATGCGTGATGGTCACGAGCCGCTCCCGCATCGCCTGATCCGCTGGTGGTCGCTCGGGTTGATGTGGATCTTCGGCCTGCGCGCAGTGCGCGTCGGCCAGCCGCTGCCCGATCCGGTGCTGTTTGTGGCCAACCACACCTCGTGGATCGATATCGAGCTGCTGCACAGCCAGCGTGCCGCCTGCTTCGTGGCCAAGGCCGAGATCGCCCACTGGCCGCTGGTCGGCTGGCTGGCCGCCAGCGGTGGCACCATCTTCCACCGCCGAGGCAATAATTATTCGCTGGCCGCGGTGATGGCGGTAATGGTCGAACGGCTACGCCAGGGGCACTCGGTGGCGGTATTTCCCGAGGGCGGCAGCGGCATCGACGGCGTGCTCAGAGTGTTCCATGCGCGCATCTTCCAGGCCGCGCTGGATGCCGAGGTGGCGGTGCAGCCGGTGGCGCTGCGCTTCGCGCGTGGCGGCAGGCGAGTGGTCAGCGCCGGCTTTCGCGAGGATGAGAGTTTCTTCGGCAACTTTCTGCGCCTGCTCGGCGAACCCCCGATGGATGCCGAGGTACATTTCCTGCCGGTGGTGCCGGTCAGTTCGTCCGGACGTCGACACATGGCCGAGCAGGCACGCGAGCGCATCGCTGTGGCCCTGGCGGATCGACCGGCATGAACTTGCCGCACGGAAAGGATTTCCGTCCACCCTGGCCTCTGCGCAGCGGTCACCTCCAGACCATGCTTTCCTCCAGCGGCGTGCGTCGCCTGTTGCTGCCACGCGCGGCCAAGACCGTGTTGCGCGGCGCCGAGCCGGTGGTGGTCGATGGCGGCGGTGGGGTACGGCTGACTGGTGCCTACACTGCGCAGAAAATCCGCTCACAGGCGCGCGGTCTGGCGGTGCTGTTCCATGGCTGGGAGGGCAGTGTCGATTCCACCTACGTGCTGCAAACTGGCAGCCGCCTGCTGGCCGACGGCTGGGACATCTTCCGGCTCAATTTCCGCGACCATGGCGACAGTCACGGTCTCAACGAGGCACTGTTCCACTCCTGTCGACTCGACGAAGTGGTGCATGCGCTGGGCGACATTGCTGCCCGTTGGCCGACGCGACCGATGGTCCTGGCCGGCTTCTCGCTGGGCGGGAACTTCGCCTTGCGCGCTGCGATGCAGACCTCGCGCGTAGGCATTCCGCTCAGCTACGTGCTGGCGGTGTGCCCGATCGTCGACCCGGCGGTGGGCTTGTTTGCAATGGAGGAAACCGCGCCGTGGTTCTACCAGGCGTACTTCATGCGCAAGTGGCGCCATTCATTGCTGCTCAAACAGAAGGCGTTTCCCGAGCATCAATACTTCGAGATGTCGGAATTGAAGAAGCATCTGCGCGGACTGACCGAGGCGCTGGTGCTGCGGCACACCGACTTCAAGTCGTTGCAACAGTACCTGGACGGCTATTCGGTGACTGGCGACGCGCTGCAGGCGCTGCAGATACCGGCCACCATCCTCACCGCAAACGACGACCCGGTGATTCCAGTGGCGAGTTTCGAGAGGCTTGAATTGCCGCCCAATGTGGAACTGGATATTGCTCCTCATGGCGGGCACTGCGGCTTCATCCGCAACTGGGGCATGGTCAGCTATACCGACGATTACATTGCTGCGCGCTTCAACGCGCTGGCCGATGGCGTCTTGCCGATCAGTCCGGCGCCACGCGCCGGCCATTCCGCAGCGCCGGTGCATGATGCCGGCCGTGTCCTGCCGGCCACGCCCCGCGATGGGATCGATGGGCTTACCTCGGGACCGCGCGGCTGAAGGTTTGTGGGCGGAGGTTCTTCCCGATGTTATCCGTGCGCTGCCGACGGACGCTGGCGCAGCCAGCAGGCAATGCTCATGCGGTCGCGCGTGGCGGGCAGCACTTCGTGCTCGAACCGTGCAGACAAGAACAGCGCCAGGGCGCCTGCATGCGGATAGATGTCGCGCGCCGAGCCCTCATCCAGGTACAACCGCAATGCGCCACCGTCGGCTTCCTGCCAGCCCGCGTTGAGGTAGAACACCGCCGAGACCACGCGTTCGTCGTTGTTGCGCAGCTGGTCGAGATGCCGCGCGTAACCGGCCCCGGGCCGATACACCGCATACTGTGATTCACATTCCACCAGGCTCAGCATCAACTCGCGGTTCAGCGCGATACGTAGCGTATCGATGCGATCGGCAAACATCTGCTGCGGTGCAGTCATTGCCCCGGTGACGAACCAGTGGGTGCTGTCACCGCGCAGTGGTGAGGTGCTGCGGGCGGCACCGGTGCGCGCGGGTAGCAGTAATCGTGCATCGTGCATGGCGGCGCATTCGCTGGCCAGTGCCTGCGTCTGCGCGGGATCCATCAAATCGGCCAGCAGACACCAGCCATCGGTGGCCAGCGCGTCTGCCGCCGCGCGGAATTCATGGAGAGTGCCGGTGGTCATCGAGTGCCTCGGAATGCACGGAGCAGCGATGCGGCCGACCCGCAAAAGGTCACTACGGTCGGCGCAGAAAAAAGTGGTGGCGAACCCGGTAGGCACCCAGGCGCATGCCAGCCATATCGCACCGACAGCATACGGCGAATCGGCCGTTTCAGCGTGAGCGCAGCGGGTCCAGCAGCGACGACAAACCGTTGTGGTCCAGTTCCAGCATCAACGCCAGCAGCCGGCCCAGTTCGCCTTGCGGAAAGCCGGTGCGCGCGAACCAGGCCAGATAGGCGCCAGGGAGGTCGGCAATCAATCGTCCCCGATATCTGCCGTAAGGCATGCGCATCTTCACCAGTTTGGCGAGGTCTTCCGCTTCCATCCTCGCGGCCTATTTCGCAAACAGCCGGGAGCGATCCGCGAACGCCTTGAACTCCAGTGCATTGCCGCTCGGATCGAGCAGGAACATCGTGGCCTGCTCGCCCGGCCGTCCGGCAAAGCGCACGTGCGGCTCGATCGCGAAACGCGTGCCGGCAGCGCGCAGCCGGTCGGCCAGCGCCCGCCATGCGTCCATTCCCAGCACCAGGCCGAAATGTCGCACCGGTACCGGATCGCCGTCGACATCATGCGCGGCGGCTGCGCGGACCTCCTGCGGCGCCAGGTGTGCCACGATCTGATGGCCACCAAAATCGAAATCGACCCAGCTCTCGCTGGAGCGGCCCTCGGGGCAGCCGAGCAGTTCGCCGTAGAACGCCCGAGCGTCGGCCAGCGAGGTTACCGGGAAGGCGAGATGGAACGGCGGCAGGTCGGGCATGGTTGGGGGTCCGAGGGGGCGCAGGGTTTGTAGGCGCTCGCTATCGCAGAAGTATCGCTCGAATGGCCTCTTCCGGCGACGACAGATGCTGTGTCGCGACAGCCTGGACGGTTCGCGCGTCGATATCACCCAAGTAATCGTGCACCAGGATGTTGCGGAAACCGCTGATCTGCTGCCAAGGGGACAGTTGGGTCGAGCAACTTGAGCGCGTCTGGCGGCGTTGCGTGGCTTCGGAAAAGGTCTCCAGGTTGCGCAAGGTGGCGTCGCACAGCACCTGATCCCTGGTCAGATCGCCACGCTGCTGGAGGCGCTGGATCATTCCGATGGCATCGAGAACATGCCAAGCGTAAACCTCCCATGCCTTGCTCACAAATCCACCGCCTCGCTCAGCACGGCCTCGCGCAGATGGCGATTGAGCTCGTGCTAGGGAATCAGATCGAGCCGCCGGCCGGTGATCTCTGCCAGCCGCGCCGGGGTTGGTGCAGGCTCGCCGTCGCCTATTGCATCGAGTGCAGGCCGATAGTGTTGCCCTCCGTGTCGGTGACCATGGCGGCGTGGCCATACTGGCCGAGTGCAAACTTCGGCTGGGTCACCTCGCCACCGCCGGCGGCCACCCGGCCCGCTTCCACGGCGCAGTCGTCGCACATGAAGTAGACGATGGTGCCGCCGGCGCCGGAGGGACCATCCTTCATGCGCACCAACGCGCCGGAGGCGCCGTGGCCGTCGTCCATCGGGCCGGGGAACGCCCACAGTTCCATCGCGGGATCAGGGCTTTCCAGTCGCTCGAAGGTGAAGCCGAATACCGCTTCGTAGAACGCCTTTGCCCGCGACATGTCCACTACGTAGATCTCGAACCAACCAACCGGCTTGCTGTGCATGGTGCTTCTCCTGGGGAATGGGGGTCGCACGGAAACCGCGTGGCTTCCATCTCAACGATGAACCGGGAGCGCGCAAATCGACAAGGCTCAGTCGGCCGCCACGCAACGCTCTTGCGCCCAAGCCCGTAGAGCATCCACCTGTTCGCGCATCAGCACCGACAGTGGTCGAGTCTGCTTCAGCGCACTGATCAGCACCGCCTGGTCCGGCGCGGTACCGTTGCTGGCCGCATCGTACAACGCGCTGACGATAGTCTGTTCGATCTCGGCCCCGGAAAAGCCCTCACTGGCGGCGGCCAGCGCGGTCAGCTCGAAACCGGCGGGGTCGAGCTGGCGACGCTTCAGGTGCAACGCGAAGATTTCGCTGCGCACGGATTCCCGTGGCAGGTCGACGAAGAAGATCTCGTCGAAGCGGCCCTTGCGCAACAGCTCGGCGGGTAGCTCCTGCACAGCATTGGCGGTGGCCACGGTGAACACCTTGGCCTTGCGTTCGGCCATCCAGGTCAACAGGTAGCCGAGCACCCGGCGCGACACACCGCCGTCCTCGCCACCGCCGGCCAGGCCTTTCTCGATCTCGTCGATCCACAATACGCACGGCGCCAGCAATTCAGTGCTGGCCAGCGCCTCGCGCAGGTTCTTCTCGGTCTCGCCCTGATACTTGTTGTACAGCGTGCCGAAATCCAGCCGCACCAGCGGCACGCCGAAGCCGCCGGCGATGGCCTTGGAGGCGAGGCTCTTGCCACAACCCTGCACGCCCAGTAACAGCACGCCCTTGGGCGGATCGAGCATCGGCGTGGCAGCAGGCGACAGAAACACCGCGCGACGACGCTGTACCCATTCGCGCACGCGGCTGACCCCGGCGATGTCGGCGAAGCTGGCGGTGGCGTATTCGTAATGCAGCAGGCCGGAGCGGTTGAGCAGATCGAACTTCGATTGCATCAGCACCGGCAGGTCGCTCGCTCCGAGTGCGCCGTCGGCATAGATCAGCTTGCGCACGATCCGTCGCGCATCCGGTGCGGACAGGCCGAGCAGGTTGCGCACGATGGTGCGCGCGGCGTCGTTGTCCACCTCGATCCGGCGCCCCTGCTCGCGCTGCCAGCCGGCGGCCTCGCCGCGCAGGATGCCGGCCAGCTCCTTGATGTCCGGCAGCGACAGCGGCACCCGCAGGGCCAGCGCCTCCAGGCCCGCGGACAGTTCGATCTTGGCGCCGACCAGCACGATGGTATGTGCCGCCGAGCGCTGCCGCTGCACGATCTCGCGCAGTTGACGCAAGCTCATCGCGTAGCCCAGCAGCGGGTGGAAGTCGAACATCAGGTAGATACCCGGCTCGCCCTGGGCGCGGATCGCGTCGAGCGTGGCGGTGGCGTCCGGCGCCACCGTGCCGTCGTTCTGGGCGAAGTCGAGGCGGCTCAGGCCGTCGATCAGCGTCCAGCGCCACAGCGGGCGCAGCGCCTGCGCGATCACGTGGCGGAAGCACTCGATCACCCGCTGCTCGTCCACCGTCTCGATCACCAGCAACGGCGTGGCCGCGCGTACCAGCGTGGTGAGGTCCTCCAGTTCGCTCATGCAACTCCCCTGTCAAGAACGCCAGTTTACAGAGCCGCGCTGCTTCTGGCTTCACGCGGTCCGGTATACATTGGGCATCCTGTGACCCCGGAGCCTGCTCATGCGCACGCTGCTCTCACTGCTGCTGACGGTCCTGTCGCTGCCGCTGCTCGCAGCGCCTCAGCTGGACCGATTGACCCTGCCGAAGGGCTTTCACATCGCCGTGTATTCCGATCAGGTGCCGAATGCGCGCGAAATCGCGCTGGGCACCGATGGCACCGTGTTCGTCGGTTCGGGCGGGGCCGGCAAGGTTTACGCACTCACCGACCGCAACGGCGACGGCGTGGCCGACCAGGTGCGGGTCATCGCCAGCGGCTTGCGCAACCCGATCGGGGTGGCCTTCCACAATGGCGATCTGTTTGTCTCGGCGATCAGCAGGATCGTGGTGTTGCGCGACATCGAACAGCATCTGGACGCGCCGCCGAAACCGGTGCTGGTCACCGACAAGTTGCCCACCGAAGGCCATCATGGCGGCCGCTTCCTGGCGTTCGGCCCCGACGGCAAGCTGTACGTGCCGATCGGCGCACCGTGCAATATTTGCGAACCCGGTCCGCGCTACGCCAAGCTGCTGCGCATGAATCCGGATGGCAGCGATTGGCAGGACGTGGCCACCGGCATCCGCAACACGGTCGGATTCGACTGGCAGCCCGGTACCGGGCGGTTGTGGTTCACCGACAACGGCCGCGACCTGCTGGGTGACGACATCCCCGGCGACGAGCTGAACGAGATCACCCGTTCCGGGCAGAACTTCGGCTATCCGTATTGTCACCAGGGCGACTTTGCCGACCCGGAATTCGGCCAGCACCACCCGTGCAGCGAGTATGTGCCGCCGGTGCTTAAACTCGGTGCCCACGTGGCATCGCTGGGCATGCGTTTCTACCACGGCAAGCAGTTTCCAGCCAGCTACCGCGGTGCGGTCCTGATCGCCGAGCACGGCTCCTGGAACCGCACCAGAAAATCCGGCTACCGGGTGATGGTGGTGCGCCTGAACGGCAGCAAGGTGTTGTCCTACGAGCCCCTGATCACCGGTTTCCAGCAGAACGAAAGCGCCTGGGGCCGCCCGGTCGACGTGCAACCGCTGCCCGATGGCAGCGTGCTGGTCAGCGACGATCTGGCCGGCGCGATATACAGGCTGACCTATCAGCCTTAGTCCCGAACATTTCCCCGTTCCCCGTTCCCCAAGGAGAGCCTCATGCAATTGCGTAGCGACAACTTCCAGAACGGCCAGCGGATTCCCGCTGCCTTCGCCTTCGGCAAGATGGCCGATCCGTTTGCGTTGTCGGACAACCACAGCCCGCACCTGGCCTGGAAGGATGCGCCGCCGGGCACGCGCTCGTTCGTGCTCACCTGCATCGACCGGGACGTCCCCAGCAAGGGCGATGACGTCAACCAGCCAGGCCGCACAGTGCCGGCGGAGTTGCCGCGAGTGGACTTTGTGCACTGGCTGCTGGCAAACATTCCGTCGGAATGCGGCGAGTTGGCTGCGGGGTCGTGCAGTGACGAAGTCACGCCGCGCGGCAAGCGCGACCCGTTTGGCCCGCCCGGCAGCGTGCAGGGCCTGAACGACTTCACCGGCTGGTTTGCCGGCGATGCCGACATGGCTGGTCAGTATCTCGGCTACGACGGCCCCTGCCCGCCATGGAACGACGCCCTGCTGCACCATTATCGTTTCACCGTGCATGCGCTCGATGTCGCCAGGTTGCCACTGGACAAGGGCTTCTCGCGTGTTCAGTTGCACGCGGCGATGACTGGCCACGTGTTGGCCGAAGCCGGGCTCATCGGCACTTACAGCTTGAATCCCGCGGTGGACGGCTGAACGAACGTGGGCGTGGCGTGCAGAGCGGTTGCGCTACCCTTCACGCCCGCGTGGCGCTCGATGTGTGTGAATGACGCCACACGACGTCGGTCAGAACCGCGTCATTTCCCGAATTGAGGATGCCCCCATGCTCCACTACGCCTTGGTTTTCCTGGTCGTTGCAATCATCGCCGCCGTTCTGGGATTTGGCGGCATTGCTGGCGCTGCTGCCGGCATCGCGAAGATCCTGTTCGTCATCTTCCTGATTCTGGCCATCGTCGCGTTCTTTCGTCGCGCCAGGTAGGCGGCGAGCGCCTGTATCTTTACCCAAGAAATTTCCTTCCGGAGTAGGTAATGAACAATCAAATCCCGACGACAGAAAAGCCCGTTGAAAATCGCATCGACGAGCGCGCGGAGCGCGTCAAACAGGCCACGTCGAATGCGGTCGCCAGCACCAAGGACAAGGTGGGTCACGCGGCGGACCGGGTCGAGGAAAGCCTGCACCACGCTACCGACAAGACTGCCGACGCAGCGCACAAGGCGGCTGACAAGGCAGCCGAGGTCGGCGAGCGCAGCCGTGCGGCTTACGAACAGACCCGCGAACAAGCCGATGAATGGCTGGAGCAGGCCCGCGAGTACGTGCGCGAGAAGCCGGTGCAATCAGTCGCCATCGCGTTGGGCGCGGGCTGGCTGCTTGGCCGAATCCTGCGGCGTTGAGTCAGCCGACCAAGGGGCGGTGAATGAACAGCGAGGGTGAATCCGCCCGCGGGGCGGCGCCGACATCGGCGCCGCCGTCGTCTGGCTTGCTGCGCGAGATCGGCCAGTTGGGCCGCGCCGTCAAGGGCCTGTTCGGTGCGCAGATGGATTTGCTCGCGGCGGAACTGGGTCTGGCTCGCAGCGCCGTCTCCTGGATGCTGCTGGCGGGGCTGGCCGCTACCGTCGCCGGGGTCGGCTTCGGCCTCACCGTGCTTGGCCTGGTCGGTGTACTGCTGGCGAAGTGGCTGGATTCCTGGGTGTGGGCGTTGCTGGCCCTGGCCGTGTTGCAGCTGCTGTTCCTGCTCGGTGCGATCGTGCTGTTCCGCCGCTGCATGCACTGGATGAGCCTGCCCGCGACGCGCGCTGAATGGAGTGCGATGATGCACGACAGCGCACGCAAGGTCGAAACCGAAATGGCGGCTGGGGCCGCGGCCGGCTCACCCGCCGACGACAGTCGGCGCACTGAGGACCGGGGATGAGCGCATTCAAGCAGTTGACCAGAGTACGCATGGCGCAAGCGCGCATGGCGCAAGCGCGGCAGCACGTGGGCGAGCCAGCCGGTGCACTGCTGGCGCGAGCGCACGAGCGCCCGTTGGCTGCGGTCGGCATCGCCGCCGGCGCCGGCTTTGCCCTGGGCAGTCTCGATCTGCACCCGTTGCGCGTGCCGGGCGTGACATCCTTGCTGAGCGGTGGCCTGGCCGGAGCCGTGGCGCACGGTTCGCAATGGCTGGCCGAGCTGGCCGCGCTGGGGTTCGCGGCGCATGCGGCCGATGCCGACTCCGCCGCGGCGGGTGATTCGGAAGACGAGCGGCCATGAGTGAGCCGCCCCAGTCACCGCGCCCGGACGAAAGCATTCACGACTTGACCGCGGCGGCCTTGCTGGCGCAGCAGGCGGCTGATCCGCTGCTGGTCGAAGACCTGCCGCTCCCGCTGGCGCGACGGTTGCACAGCGCGCGCGGCACGCGGCGGCACCTGCGCGCGATCCGCATCCTGCTCGGTACGATGTTGCTGCTCGCCCTGATGTACACCGTCACCTTGACCAAGGCGCTGCTGATCCCGTTGGTGCTGGCTGCGTTCATCGGGCTGGCCTTGAACCCGATTGTCGCCACTGGTGCGCGGTTCCGCCTGCCGCGCTGGCTGACTGCGCTCGTATTGATGATTGGTCTGGTGGCCGGAATCGGTGCTGGTGTCGGTGCGCTGGCCCAGCCGGCGCTGGGCTGGTTCCATGGCGCGCCGGCGGCGATCCGCAGCTTCGTGCCCAAGTTCCGCAGCGTGACAAAGCCGTTGGAGGCGGCCAACCGCGCCACCCAGACCCTGGTCACCGGCAGTTCGCGCACGGTCAAGCCGGAGGCGCCTGTCCTGACGATCACTGCTTGGGATGTGGTTTCGACCGCCCCCAAGATACTGGCTGCCGTACTCAGTGTGTTGCTGCTGGTGTTCTTCTTCCTGATCTACGGCGACACCATGCTGCGACGACTGGTCGAACTCACTCCCAGCTTCGCCTACAAACGACACGCGGTGAGCATCGTGCGCAGCTTCCAGGTAGAAGTGTCGCGCTACCTGCTCACCGCGTTGCTGATCAACGCCAGCCTCGGCGCGATCACCGCCGGCATGCTGTGGATGTACAAGGTGCCGGATGCGATGCTGTGGGGCGCGGTGGCCATGTTCGCCAACTTCATTCCCTACGTCGGGGCGATCTTCACCACCGCAGTGCTCGCGTTCGTGTCGATGCTTTATGCGAAGAACGCCGAGTTCGACGTGTTCCTGCCGGCGCTGACTTTCGCCGGCATCACCATTGTGGAAGGCAACTTGATCACGCCGCTGATCCAGGGGCGAAGCATGCGCCTGAGCCCGATCGCTATCCTGCTGTGGCTGCTGGTGTGGGGCTGGCTATGGGGCATCCCCGGCGCGCTGCTGGCGGTGCCGATGTTGACCTGTGCCAAGCTGATTTCCGAGCGAGTGCGCGGCTGGGAGTGGTTCGCGCTGATCGTGTCGCGGTAGGAACCCGTTGGCGGGCGGTGTCTTTCCTGGAATTCGGGATTCGGGCTTTGCAAGAGCAGGAGCAGGAGCATCGCCCGCGAGCGGGCTCCTACGCGGCAATCGTCAGGCGCCGGTCGGGACCAGCAGCAACAACGCCACGCCGAACACAATGCGGTAGATCGCGAACGGCGTGAAACGGTGGCCGACGATGTAACCGAGCAGCCACTTCACCGCGATGAACGCCACGACCAGCGAGACCACGAAGCCGACCATGAGCGCGCTCCAGTCCTCGTGCGCGGCGCCGCCATCTTTCAGTACCTTAAGCAGCTCGTAGCCGGTCGCTGCATACATCGTGGGGATGCCGACCAGGAACGCGAACTCGGTGGCCGCAGCGCGGTTGCTGGTACCGAACAGCATCGCTGCGAAAATCGTCGCTGCCGAACGTGAAGTGCCGGGGAAAATGCCGGCGACCATCTGCGCGATGCCGACCAGGACCGCCACCCGCCAGGTCACCTCGCGCCGATCAGGCTGGCGCGCGGCGAGCAGCTCGGCGCCGATCATCCAGAAACCGCCGATCACCAGCGCCCAGGCGATCGGGGTCACCGCCTCGGGTAGCTTGAAGCCAAGCGTCACCGCGATGAAGCCGAGCACGGCGGTGATCCCGAACGCCACGATCAGTTTCAGCAGGTAATCGCGATTGGCCGGCTCGCGCCACTGCGTCAGCAACTGCCAGATCCGCCGCCAGTAGATCAGCGTCACCGCCAGGATCGCCCCGGCCTGGATACCAATGTTGAACAGATCCGAGCGCTCGCCCAGTCCGAACTTCTCGGCGATCAACAGGTGACCGGTGCTGGAAATCGGCAGGAATTCGGTGATGCCCTCGATGATGCCGAGCAGGATGACGTGGAACAGGTCGGTCACGTGGCGGCGCTCGTGGAAGGAAACGGCATAGCTTAGGGGATTTGCCTGCGCAGACAATGGCGGACACAGCGCGTCGCACGGCAAGCTGATGCGCACCGAGATGGTGCGCGCCTTGCCATGCGACGCTTCCAGATGGTGCTATCTTGCGTGCTCGAACACCGCTGGCGGCGGCCGGAGCCTTGCAACGCAACGCAAATCGCTGCTGGCACGAGTTTTGCTGCACAGCGTCATATTCCTGCCATCGAGAGCACACCATGTCTGCCCAGAACGTACTCGACCAGATCACCGAACACGACGTCGAATTTGTCGACCTGCGCTTCGCCGACATGCTCGGCGTGCACCACCACGTCACCTTCCCGGCCCACGCGATCGACGAGTCGACGTTCGAGGACGGCAAAATGTTCGACGGTTCCTCGATCACCGGCTGGAAAGGCATCAACGAGTCGGACATGGTCCTGATGCCCGATCCGGATACGGCTTACCTCGACCCGTTCAGCGCCCACGTGCAATTGATCCTGCATTGCGACGTGCTGGAGCCTTCGACCATGCAGGCCTACGGCCGCGACCCGCGCTCGATCGCCAAGCGTGGCGAGGCCTACCTCAAGTCCACCGGCATTGCCGACACCGCGTTCTTCGGGCCGGAGCCGGAGTTCTTCATCTTCGATTCGGTGCGCTGGCAGAACGACCCGGGCCGCGTGTTCTACGAGATCGGTTCGCAGGAGGCGGCCTGGTCGTCGCGTTACAAGTACGGCGGCAACAACACCGGCCACCGCCCGGGCGTGAAGGGTGGCTACTTCCCGGTCAGCCCGGTCGACTCACTGGGCGACCTGCGCGCGGACATGTGCAAGGTGCTCGAATCGCTGGGTCAGACGGTGGAAGTTCACCACCATGAAGTAGCCAACGCCGGCCAGTGCGAGATCGGCGTGAAGTTCAACACCCTGGTGAAGAAAGCCGACGAACTGTTGACGATGAAGTACGTCATCAAGAACGTGGCGCACCAGAACGACAAGACCGCCACCTTCATGCCCAAGCCGCTGGTCGGCGACAACGGCAGCGGCACAAGCGCCTGGTGCCGGGCTTCGAGGCGCCGGTGATGCTGGCCTATTCGGCGCGCAACCGCTCGGCGAGTTGCCGTATCCCCTACGTGGCCAGCCCGAAGGGCCGCCGCATCGAGGTGCGCTTCCCCGACCCGATGAACTCCGGCTACCTCACCTTTACCGCCCTGATGATGGCTGGCCTGGACGGCATCATCAACAAGATCGACCCGGGCGCCCCGGCCGACAAGGATCTGTACGACCTGCCGCCGGAAGAGGAAAAGAACATCCCGCAGGTGTGCTCCAGCCTCGATGCCGCGCTGGAGGCGCTGGACAAGGATCGCGACTTCCTCAAGGCCGGCGACGTGTTCACCGACGACTTCATCGACGCCTACATCGAAGTGAAGATGAAGGAAGTCACCCGCTACCGCGCCAGCACCCATCCGCTGGAGTTCTCCATGTACTACTCGCTCTAAGCGGCGTGACGGAACGATCTCCACGGGACGGGCGCTTCGGCGCCCGTTGTCGTTTCGGCGGCGCAAACGCTGACCGCCCCGATCCCATTGCACCAACTGAACGCATTGCCCATCATGGTGCAATGGACGATACCAACTGGCGTACCTGGGCGGAGCAGATGGCCACCGGGCTGGCCTGCCTCGACGCGACGCTGCGGGTGTGCTGGATCAATCCGGCGTTGGCGGAATCACTGGCACTGGGACCGCGCAGCGCGGTAGGCCAACCTTTGGCGCGGTGGCTGGATGAGACGACCATCGCGCAAGTTGGACGTGTCGTGGCCGAGCAGCGCCCGCTGCAATGTCGCGGCGTTGCCCTGGTGTCAATCGACGGCCGCACGATCCTGACGGATCTGCTCGCGCAGCCGTTCGACGATGGTGTGCTGCTGGAGGTCCATCGCCTGGCTGAACCAGCCCTGGCGGGTTCGCCGCTGTCGGCGACCCTGCGCGGCTTCGCGCACGAGGTGAAGAACCCGCTGGCCGGGCTGCGCGGTGCAGCGCAACTGTTGCAACGGCGCGTGGACACCGACGATCTGCGCGCGCTGGCGGGACTGATCATCGACGAGGCTGATCGGCTCGGCACGCTGGCCAACCGGCTGCTGCATCGCGATGGCGCGGCGCGACTCGGCCCGGTCAATATCCACCAGTTGCTGGAGCGGCTCGCCAACCTGCTGCTGGCCGAGCCAGCGCCGCCGCAACTAGGCCACGACTACGACCCCAGCGTGCCGGATCTGCATGGCGATGGGGACCGTTTACAGCAGGTTCTGCTGAACCTGGCGCGCAATGCGCTGGAAGCCGGCGCGCACACACTCACGCTGCGCACGCGGGTCGAGCACGGCGTGCGCCTGGGCGATCGCATGCTGCGCACGGCCTTGCGTGTGGACGTGATCGACGACGGCCCAGGCGTACCGGTTGCCCTGCGCGACACGCTGTTCGAGCCACTGGTTTCCGGCCGTGCCGACGGCACCGGGTTGGGCCTGGCACTGTCGCGCGAAATCGCCCATGAACATGGCGGAGAATTGCGTTGCAGCAGTGGTCCTGGGCATACCGTGTTCTCGCTGTACCTGCCGCTGGAACGCGCGCATGACTGACCCTGGCCAACACGCTTCGCTCCCTCCCCTGCCTTGCAGGAGAGGGTCGGCGTGGGGTTCGCTGTTGAACTTCTTGGCCAGTCCCGGCCACGCCCTGTCCGCAGGGGAAGCGCATACCAAGGCAAGCACATGACGGCTGATCAAATCTGGGTCGTCGACGACGACCGCGGTGTGCGCTTCGTGCTGGCCGAAGCGCTGCGCGATGCAGGGCTCAGCGTGCGCGAGTTCGGCGACGCCGAGGCAGTGCGCACCGCGCTGCACGATGATCGTCCCGCGTTGTTGCTCACTGACGTTCGCATGCCGGGCGAGGATGGCCTCAAGCTGCTGGTGGAGCTGCAGCAACAAGGCATCGGTCCGGTGATCGTGATGAGTGCGTATACCGACGTCACCACCACGGCGGCGGCATATCGCACCGGCGCGGTGGACTATCTGGCCAAGCCGTTTGACCTCGATCACGCGGTCGAGGTGGTGCAGCGCGCGCTGGCCAGCATTGCGGCGCCGATGCCAGCCGCGGCCCAGCCCTTGGCGTTGAACCATGCCTTGCTCGGCGACAGCGCACCGATGCGCGAAGTGTTCCGCCTGATCGGCCGGATCGCCGCCAGCGATCTCAACGTGCTGATCACCGGCGAGACCGGCACCGGCAAGGAGCTGGTGGCGCGCGCGCTGCACGAAGAAAGCGCGCGCGCTGACCGGCCCCTGGTGGCGCTGAACACCGCTGCGATTCCGAGCGAGTTGCTGGAGAGCGAACTGTTCGGCCACGAGGCCGGTGCGTTCACCGGCGCCACGCGCCGCGTGGCCGGCCGCTTCGAGCAAGCCGAGGGCGGCACCTTGTTCCTCGACGAGATCGGCGACATGCCGCTGCTGCTGCAGACGCGCCTGCTGCGCGTGCTGGCCGGCGGCGAGTTCTACCGCGTCGGCGGACGCGAGCTGATCCGCTGCAACGTGCGCATCGTCGCCGCCACCCACCAGGATCTGGCCAGCCGCGTTGCCGCCGGGCAGTTCCGGGCCGATCTGATGCATCGTCTCGACGTGGTGCGCGTCGCGCTGCCATCGCTGCGCAGCCGGCGCAGCGACATTCCGCTGCTGGCGCGACATTTCCTCGCCGCCACCGCGCAGGAACTGAAACTGCCGCCCAAGCATTTCTCCAAGCCAGCCTTGAAGTTGATCGCGCAGCGTGACTTTCCCGGCAACGTACGCGAGCTCGAGAATCTGTGCCGGCGGCTGGCGGTGATCGCCCCCGGCAGCGAGATCATGCCGTCCGATCTGGGCGGCAAGCCCACCGGCAGCGCCAGCGGTGAGTGGACCGATGCGCTGCGCGACTGGGCCAGTGCTGCACTGGCCAGCGGCGAGGCAGACATCCATGCGCGCGCTCGCGAGGCACTCGACCAGACCTTGTTGCAGGCCGCGCTGCAGGCTCACGAAGGCCATCGCCAGAACGCAGCGCGAGCCCTCGGCGTGGGTCGCAACACGCTAACCCGCAAGCTCGGCGCCTCGCGCAAACGGCGCAGCTGACGCCCTCCACATCACCGCTCCTCCCCTCGCACTGTCGTAGGAGCCCGCTCGCGGGCGATGCCCCTGCTCCTGCTCTTGCCAACCCCGGGTCCCGATCCCCGGCCGAACAGCATCGCCCGCAAGCGGGCTCCTACGTGGGTGCGTGCGCGAGGGTGATGCGCAGTTGGTGGGTGTGGGCGTCGTCGCATAGCGCGATCGCGGCTTCGACATCCAGTGCCTGGCCGTCCAGCTCGATGCGCTGCACGCCGCCACAAACCCGATCGGGATTCTCCACCGTGATCTCGTAGCAGGTGGCGCGCTTGGCGCCGTGGCGATAGCTGATCTGGAAGCCCGGCCATGCCTTGGGTATGCATGGATCCAGACGCAGCCGGTCGCCCTGCAGATGGAACCCGAGCACGGCTTCCAATCCGGCGCGGTACAGCCATGCGGCCGAGCCGGTGTACCAGGTCCAGCCGCCGCGGCCGATGTGCGGTGCCACCGAATAGACGTCCGCACAGGCGACATACGGCTCCACCTTGTAGCGCGCCACCGCTTCCGGGGTGTCGCTGTGATGGATCGGATTGAGCAGCTCGAACAGCGCGCCGGCACGGTCGCCGTCGCCGAGGCCGGCCCAGGCGAAGATCGACCAGATCGCACCGTGCGTGTATTGCCCGCCGTTCTCGCGTACGCCGGGTGGGTAGCCCTTGATGTAGCCGGGATCTTCCTTGCCGTCCTGGTCGAACGGGGGCGTGAACAGCCGCGCCACGTTGTGCTCGTGGTCGACCAGCAGGCGGTCGACCGAGGTCATCGCCTGCGAGGCATGTTCGCGGTTGCCGCGGCCGGCGATCACGCTCCATGACTGCGCGATGGTGTCAATCTTGCACTGTTCGCTCAGCCGCGAACCGAGTGGCGCGCCATCGTCGTAGTAGCCGCGGCGGTACCACTCGCCATCCCACGCTTTTTCCAGCGCTGTGCGCACTGTCGTGGCGTAGTCGCGCCATTTCACCGCACGCTGGTCGCCGCGCGTGTCGGCGATCGGCGCCAGCACCTCGATCGTGGCGAGTACGAACCAGCCCAGCCAGCTGCTTTCGCCGTGGCCGTTCGCGCCGACCAGGTTCATGCCGTCGTTCCAGTCGCCGGTGCCGATCAATGGCAGGCCGTTCGCGCCGCGGGTTAGGCTGGAATCGAGCGCTAGCGCGCAGTGCTCGTACAGCGACACCTTGTGGTCGGATAGTTCAGGCTGGAAGAACGTGTCGGTGGCGCCGTCGGGAATCGGCTGGCCCTTGAGGAAGGGCAGCATTTCCTCCAGCACGGCACGGTCGCCGCTGACCTCGACGTAGTGCATTGCCACGTAGGCCAGCCACACGCGGTCGTCGCGGATCTTGGTGCGGATGCCCTGCCCGCGCGGCGGCAGCCACCAGTGCTGCACATCGCCTTCGGCGAACTGGCGCCCGGCCGCGCGCAGCAGGTGCTCGCGAGCCAGGTCCGGGCGGCTCACGCACAACGCCATCACGTCCTGCAACTGGTCGCGGTAGCCCCAGGCGCCGCTGGCCTGGTAGTAGGCGGTGCGTGCCCACAGACGGCAGACGGTAACCTGGTACAGCAGCCAGTCGTTGAGCAGGAGGTCCAGTGCGCGGTCAGGCGTGTGTACCTGCACGGCGTCGAGCAAGCCATTCCACAGCGCCGCCACTTCGGCCAGCACCTCGTCGAAATCGATGGTGCGGTATCTTGCGATCAGCGCCCGGGCGGCGTCCTCGTTGCTTCCTTCGCCGAGCAGAAAGGTCAGGTCGAGTTGGGTGTTCGGCGGCAGCTCGACCTCGGTTTGCAACGCAGCACACGGAACCAGGCCCGCGCCCAGCCGACCGTCCAGCACGCGATCATCGTGCAGGGCGGCCGGGTGAGCCGCGCTGCCCAGCGGGCCGAGGAAGCTGGCACGGTCGCCGCTGATCGATTGTTGTGCGCCGGCCAGGTCGAAGAACGCCACGCACTCGCCGTAATCGGCACGCCAGCGGTTGCGTGCAAAGACGGCGCCGCTGTCCTCGTCGCGCGAAGTCACCACGAACGGCGCCGGTGTGCTGCCGTTCGCACCCAGTGCCCATTCGACGTAGCCGGTGATCGTCAACCGACGCGAGCGGGTGGAGCGGTTGACCAGACGCAGCCGCGACAGTTTGACCGGATCGGCGGTCGGCACGCATACGGTCAGCTCCAGCGCGACGCCGTGGGCGTCGTTGCAGAAACGCGTCCAGCCCTTGCCGTGGGTCGCGGTGTAGCGCGCGCCTGACACGCGGATCGGCAGCGCCGTGGCGCTCCACAGCTCGCCGTTGTCGACATCGCGCAGGTAGATTGCCGCGTGCGGCAGGTCGCTGACCGGGTCGTTCGGCCAGGGTGTCAATGGATTTTGCTGACTGTTGGTCGACCAGGTGTAACCACCGCCCTCGGCGGTAACGATACAGCCGAAACCGGCGTTCGCGATCACGTTGGTCCACGGCGCCGGGGTGGGGCGTGCCGCATCCAGCTCGATCCGGTAGCTGCGGCCGTGATCGCTGAAACCGCCGTGGCCGTTGGCAAACTCCAGCGTCACCTCGTCCGCGATGGTGGCCGTCGCCGCTGTCGTGGCGCGGATCGGTTCGGATGCGCAGGTGCCGTCGGCTTTCGGTGTCGCAGCGCCGGCGGCGGGGTCGTCGCCGAGCACCAGTCGCGCCACGGTGAACAGGCCGTCGCGCAAGTCGTCGCCTAGCTGGTCAGCGCGCAGGCAGAACAACTCGACCTTGAGCGCGTTTTCGTCGGCTTGCAGCGTTTTCTTGTGCGCGTCCACACGCTGATCGAGTGCCTGTCGCAGCGCGTCATCGCCGCACTGGTCGAGTGCCACGATGTCGGCAGCCAACTGCTCGTTGCGCCACCAGCGCTGGGCCAGCAACAATTCGTCCAGCGTCTCGAGGTCGGCTGGCTGGCGCACGCGCAGCAGGGCGATCGGCCGGTCGCCGGAAATGCTCATGCCCCACAGCGACGGCGCGCCGCCATGGCCACGCGCCCGCTGGGCCGATGCGGCGCGCTGACTGGAATCGCTGACCAGCAAGGCACGTTGCCAGTGCGCGAAGCGTGCGGCCTGCTCCGGCGTGATGCCGAACCGCTCCAGCTCGGCCTCGGCGTGTTGCGTGGCTGCGGCGAAAAGCCGGGTCGCCGCGTCCGCATCCGCGATCCGTTCGTTCAAGGCCAGCGCGCCTTCGCGTGAATCGGCCAGCTGCGTCCACAGCAACAGTTGGATGCTGCTGTCCGGTGCCAGGGTGAACTCGTGGCGCAGACTGAGTACCGGATCAAGCACACAACCGGTGGTGTTCGACAGTGCCGCACCCGGTTGCATCGCCGTAGCGTTGCGCAGCGTGCGGCCGCGGCCGAGAAAGCGCGCACGATCCGTTTCGTGGCTCACGCCATGGGTGGGCGGATCGCCCACCTGCAACGCTTGCGCAATCCATACCTGCGCCTGACTGTCGCTACGCCGCCGCCGCGTGGCCAGCAGCATGCCGTGCGTCGCGTCCCATTCGGTCTGCACGAACATCTTGGAGAACGCGGGATGCCCATCGTCGTCGCCGCGGGGGCCGAGCACCAGTTCGGCATAAGTGGTCAACGATAGCGTGCGACGGCGGTCGCCATGATTGCTCAGCGTCAACCGGCGCAACTCGACGTCGGCGGTGGCCGCCACCGTCACTTCCAGTTCGTGATGCAGGCTGTGGTGGCGGCCGCTGAAGCGCGCCCGGCCGGGCTGGAACTCCGTGGCGTCATCCGGCCTGGCGACGCCCATCGGCTGCGACGTGATCGACCAGACCTCGCCATCGTGCTCGTCGCGCAGCAGCAGGAAACTGCCCCAGGGGTCGGCCACCGGATCTTCCCGCCAGCGCGTTACCGCGAGGCCGCGCCATCGACTGAAGCCGGAACCGCTGCCACTCAGCATGGTGCTGAATTGCCCGTTGGAGAGCAGGTGCATTGGTGTGGTGTCAGCGTCGGAACGGGAAGGTTGGGATGGCATGGCGCGAGCAGACTCCTGTCAGCTGCCGCGGCGGCCGGGTGCCGCCGAGATCGGCTCCCCAGCGTACGGCGGCGATGGGGTAATGCGGCGTGAAATCGCCTTTCTACACGCCTCCCATGCAGCCGGTGCGCCACACTGCTCTGTGGTCTAGCGCCGCCCGCAGTTCCGCGCGCTTGTCGATCGTGGCCGTCCTGGCCGCGGGTTCGTGGGTGGCATGATGACCGCCAGAGCGTCTGCGCCTTGATGTGGCAGACCCTGGCTACCCGATCCGTCAAATCCTGGACGTTGCCGATGTCCCAGCTGTGCTCACTTCCTGATGACGCCATGCTTGATCGCCTGCAGCGCGGCGCGTTCGGCTATTTCGTGGAGACCATGAACCCCGTCAACGGCCTGGTGCCCGACACCTCGCGCGACAACTCGCCGGTCAGCATCGCGGTGGTGGGGTTCGCGCTGTCGGCGTATCCCGCGGCAGTCGAGCGCGGCTGGATGGAGCGCGCCGAGGCGGTGCAACGCAGCCTGCTGGCGTTGCGCTTCTTTCGGGACAGCGACCAGAGCGGCAGCCCCACGGCCACCGGCTACAAGGGTTTTTATTACCACTTCCTCGACATTCAATCGGGCAAGCGGGTATGGCGCTCCGAGCTGTCGATGATCGACAGCGCCATGCTGATCGCCGGCATGCTTACTGCGGCCACCTATTTTGATGCCGATAACGCCGGGGAGACCGAACTGCGTGAACTGGCCGACATGCTCTATCGGCGGGTCGACTGGCGCTGGTCGCAGGACAGGGCGGAGACCATTTACCAGGGCTGGAAGCCGGAAAGTGGCTATCTCAATTACGGCTGGGAGGGCTACAGCGAGGCGATCCTGCTGTATACGCTGGCGCTGGGCTCGCCGACCCATCCCATTTCCACCGACTGCTATGCGGGCTGGACCGCCACCTACCAGTGGGAGAACCTGTACAACCAGGACTTTCTGTATGCCGGTCCCTTGTTCGTGCATCACTTCTCGCATGCCTGGCTCGATCTGCGCGGTATCCGCGACCCGTTCATGCGCGAGAAGTGCTCTGACTATTTCGAGAACAGCCGTCGCGCCGTCGTCGTGCAGCGCAAGTATGCCCAGCTCAATCCGCATGAATTCGTCGGCTACGACCGCAACTGCTGGGGCCTGTCGGCCTGCGACGGCCCCACCGACAATCAGCCCGGGGTGGCTAACGAGCCCCGGCGCCTGTTCGGCTATGCGGCTCGCGGCGTGCCGTACGGCCCGGATGACGGCACCCTGTCGCCGCCGTCCGTGTTGACCTCGTTGCCGTTCGCGCCCGAGCTGGCGCTTGCCGCGTTGCGCAACATGCTGATGCGCCATCCGCAAATACTTACCCACGACCGCCTGTCCACCAGCTTCAACGCCAGCGTACCGGACGCCAACGGGCAGGCGTGGGTATCGTCGGGCCACTACGGACTGGATCAGGGCGCCGTGTTCATGATGATCGAGAACTATCGCAGCGGATGGATCTGGCAACTGCTGCGCGGTTGCGCCTATCTCCGCGACGGCTTGCACAAGGCGGGCTTCACCGGTGGCTGGCTCGCCCAGCCGGCGACAGCGGAGGCACGGCCATGACCGCAACATTCGACGCCGGCACCCGCGCGCCGCTGGACGCCTACGAGCGCAAGCGCCTGGATGCCGTGCAGCCCGGGTCATGGAACAATCCGGTTCCCTCCGGCCCATATCAGCTGGTGATCCTTGGCGCCGGATCGGCCGGACTGGCTGCCGCCAGCGCGGCCGCCGCGCTTGGCGCCCGAGTGGCGCTGATCGAGCGGCACATGATTGGCGGCACCTGCTTCAATATCGGCTGCGTGCCCTCAAAAACGTTGCTGCGCACGGCCGGGGTCTATGCCGAAATGCGTGATGCCGCGCGCTACGGTGCGCGCGCACCCGCTGAAATCAAGGTGGATTTTTCGGCGGCGATGGCGCGCTTGCGGCGCATTCGCAGCCACCTCACCAACACCACATCGGTGCGTCTGCTGGCGGCCAGCGGCGTTGACGTGTACTTCGGCAACACGCAATTCGAAGGCGCCGACCGGTTGAGCGTCAACGGCCAGACGCTGACGTTTGGGAAGGCGCTGATCGCCACCGGCGCGCGGCCGAATGTGCCGGATATTCCTGGGCTGAAGCAGGCCGGCTTCCTCACCAATGCCACCGTGTTCGATCTCACCGAGCTGCCGCCGCGGCTGCTGGTGATCGGTGGCGGTCCGCTCGGCTGCGAACTGGCGCAGGCGTTCGAGCGGCTCGGCTCCAAGGTCACCATTGTCCAGGACATGCCGCTGTTCCTGCCGCACGAGGAGCGCGATGCGGCGCAAACGCTGTCCGAGGCATTCGCTCGCGACGGGATCGAGGTACGCCTGAACACCGCCGTCGGTGCCGTACGCATGGAGGGAGCCGAAAGAGTGGTCGACCTGGTCAGCGACGACTACCACAGCACGATCCGGGTCGACGCGATCCTGACCGGCGTCGGCCGGCGGCCGAATGTGCAGGGCCTCGCGCTGGAGGCGGCCGGCGTTGCCTATGATGAAGCCACCGGCGTCACCGTTGACGACTATCTGCGCACCGCCAACCCGCGTATCTATGCCGCCGGTGATGTCTGTCTCGCAGCCAAGTTCACTGATATCGCGGAAGAATCGGCGCGGATCGTGGTGCGCAACGCGCTGCTGGGCGGGCACGAACGGCTGAGTGAACGCGTAGTTCCATGGTGCACCTACACCGATCCGGAGATCGCCCACGTGGGCATGTATGTGCGCGAGGCGAACGCCCGCGGCATTCCGATCAAGACGTTTACCATCCCGATGCATGCAATCGATCGCGCCATCACCGACGGCGAGCAAAGCGGCTTCGTCAAGCTCCATGTCAGCGAGGGCAGCGACCACATCCTCGGCGCCACCATCGTCTCGCGCGATGCTGGCGACATGATCAGCCAGGTCACCCTGGCGATGGTGGCGGGGCTGGGTCTGCGTACCCTGGCCAAGGTGATCCACGCCTACCCGACCAAGACCGAGGCGATCCGCGAGGCCGCCATGGCCTACAACCGCACCCGAATCACCCCGCGCGTCATTGCCCGGCTGCGGCGCAAGCTGTCGCGCTGATGTTGGTCACGCCGGCTTTTCGTTGCGGCGTCTAGACTGCCATTCTCCAACCATTCCACACAAGGACAACCACCATGGAACTCGGCATGATCGGCCTCGGCAAGATGGGCGCCAACATGGCGCAGCGGCTCTTGAAGGGCGGCCACCAGGTCACCGGCTTCGACCCCAATGCGGACGCCCGCAAGAAGCTGGAGGGCATCGGCGGCGGCTCGGCCGACTCGCTCAAGGCTTTGATCAAGGCGCTGCCCGTGCCACGGGTGCTGTGGCTGATGGTGCCCTCGGGCAAGGTCACCAACGACACCGTCGATGCGCTGCTGCCGCTGCTGGCCAAGGGCGACACGATGATCGATGGTGGCAATTCCAACTACAAGGATTCACTCGGTCACGCGGCGAAATGCGCCGACAAGGGCATCAACTACGTCGATTGCGGCACCAGCGGCGGCGTGTGGGGACTGGCCGAGGGTTACAGCATGATGGTCGGCGGCGACGAGAAAGTCGTCAACGGCCTGAAGCCGATCTTCGAGACCCTGGCGCCGGGCAAGGACAAGGGTTGGGGCCGGGTCGGTCCGGCCGGCTCTGGCCACTTCACCAAGATGGTCCACAACGGTATCGAATATGGCCTGATGCAGGCTTACGCCGAGGGTTTCTCGATCCTCAAGCACAAAGAGGAATTCAATCTCGACCTGGCCCAGGTCGGCGAGATCTGGCGCTACGGCAGTGTGGTGCGCTCGTGGTTGCTGGAGTTGACTACCGACGCGCTCAGCAAAAACCCGCAGATGAAAGGCATCGCACCCTACGTGGTCGATTCCGGTGAGGGCCGCTGGACGGTTGATGCCGCGATCGAGTTGAACGTGCCTGCGCCAGTGATCACCTTGTCGCTGATGGAGCGCTTCCGCTCGCGCGACGACGACTCGTTTGCCGACAAGTTGCTGGCGTCGATGCGCAACGAGTTTGGTGGGCATGCGATGAAGAAGGAATAACGCGCGCTCTGCGCGCGCCTCCCGCCTTTGCCGGAGAAGGGCTCGGGCCGTAGTTCTTGTAGGAGCGACTTCAGTCGCGATGCTCTTGCTGCCATTCATGAAACCCGAGCATCGCCCGCTAGGACGCATGTCCAGGGAAGAAGATGTCACCATTGCCGACCAGCCCGCCGTTGAGTGAATCCGAACGCGACCTGGCAGCCCTGCAGGGCGTCTGGGAACAGGTGGGTCTTGAGGCGGATGGTGTTTCAAATCCGCCTGACGAACATGATGCGCCCGGTGCGCTGACTACCTTCAGCGATTATCGGTTCTGCGTACGCAGGGTCGAAGGCCAGCTGTTGCTGGAGGGCACGTTCACGCTCGACGCCTCGACCACGCCCAAGTCGATCACTTGGGTCGATTCAATCGGCGCGGACAAGGGCAAACGGTTGCCAGCCAGCTACCGGCTCGATGGCGATCATTTCGTCTTCATCGCGGGTGACGAGGGGGCTTCGCGGCCAACGGTGTTTCGCACCGGACCTGGTCAGACCATGCGCACTTTCGCGCGCAGCCGTTGAGCCCGCGCGAGTCTTGGGTGTTTGTTTCGGCGGGGCTCGCTGGACGGCCGATGCCGCGATCAAATTCAACGCCCGCGCCGGTGATCACCTTGGCGCTGATGGGACACTTCCGCTCGCGCGACGATGACTTGTTTACCGGCGAACTGCTGGCGTCGGTGCGATGCGAGTTCGGCGGGCTGTGGTCAAGAATGAGTAAGCGGACGCGTGGCTCCCTCTCGCCGGCGCAGCGGGGAGAGGGCTGGGGTGAGGAACTCTTGCTTCTGTTGTATTGATGAGAGTGAAGAGCGTTGGGGTGTTCATCAACAACGGGCGTAAGAAGCGTCTACAACAACTCCCCTTGCGCCGCCGCATAACTCAACTTCCCATCGACGATGTGCGCCGGCGAAGTATACGGATGCACCGTCGTGTGCTTCGCATCGATGATGTGGATCACTTCGATCCCGCGCAGCTTCAATACGTCGGACACGATCGAGCGATGGCAGCGCCACCACACCACCTCGGCACACATCATCGCGGTACGTTTGGTGGCAGCCAGTGCCAGCAGTTCGCCGAGCCCGTCGGCGAACTCCGCGGTGGTGAGAAAATCCGCATAGCCCTGGAACGAGGCGTTGCGCCACGCCGTGTTCGGCGAATCGGGCAGCACCTTGCGCCGGCCGCCGAGTTTGGGAATCCCTTGATAGGTGATGCCGTGGGCGGGCAGCGACTCGGCTAGTGCGTCGCGGGCGAAATGGGGGTAGCGCCGCGATCCGGGGAAGCGGCGCACGTCGGCAATGGCCTCAATCTTGTATGCACCGAGCAGCGCAACGAGCTCCTCCAGCGTGCGGGTGGAATGGCCAATGGTCCAGATCGTGGCGGGGTCGACGGTCATCGCTCAGTCGATCTTGTGCAGCGCCGCGCCCTTGTGCATGGCGACGTGGTCGGTCTTGTCGCTCTTGATCTCGTACTGCGGATCGTCTTCGCTGCAACGGTGGGTGTGGCCTTTGTAATCGGTGTCCTTCGTGTGCACTTTGGTGATCTTGCCGCTGACGTGGCCCGCCTCTGAATTCCAGCGCACGTGGTCGCCCACCTTGAATTCGTGACTCATGATCGTTCCTCGGACAACTAGTGACAGGGCAGCCATTGAACCGCAGTGCGCGTGCAGGCGAGGTCAGCGTCGACGTTGGGCGGTTGCCAGCCCGCGCGACAGCAGACTGAGTGCCGCCCATAGCAACAGCGCGATCGCCAGCGCATTGATTGCTGCCCAGAACGGAAACGAGTGGCGCTGGAAAACCCCGAGCAAGTGGCTGCCGGTCAGGGCCAGTGGAAACTCGAACACCGCTTTCGCGGGGAAATCGCCGGTCAGGTCGACAATGCATTCGCCGGTGCTGGCGCAGTGGTAGCCCAGTCCGGGGCCGAGCATCAGGGCCAGCATGAAATGGACGACCCCGACGCAAGACGAGGCGAGCAGGCGGAATACGGCGCTCATGACGAAACCGTCACGGCTTGCCGGCCTGCAGCGTCGCGAAGTCGGTCAGGCCGGCCGCCTGCAACAGGCCGGCATCGAACGGCTCGACCGCAGCATTGCGCGCACCCACGCCGAAATCGACGCCGACCACGCTGCGAAACGGGCGTGTGCCAGGGCGCATCGCCACCAGTTCCAGCAAACGGTCGACGACCAGTTGCGGATCGGTCGGGGTGGCCGGATCATTGAACAAGCCGTCGAACATCGCTCCCATGCCGGCAAGCGTCTGGTGCACGATTTCCGGATATCCGCCAGCGCGGCCGTCGGTATCCGCCGGCGGCCGCGTCGATGGAAACAGCGAGGTCGTGAACGGCCCTGGCTCGACCACCACCAGGTCGATGCCGGAGCAGGCCAACTCGGCGCGCAGCGCCAGCGAATAGCCTTCCAGCGCCCACTTGCTGGCGTGATAAATCGCGTTGAACGGTACCGCGCAGCGCCCGGCAATGGAACTCAAGTTGATGATCAGACCGTGGCCACGCTGGCGCATCGCCGGCAGGAAGGCGCGATGCATGCGGTGCACGCCGACCAGGTTGACATCGAGCTGGCTGGCCAGCTCCGCGCTGGTGAACGCCTCGGTCACGCCGACAAACATCTGTCCGGCGTTGTTGATCAACACCTCCGGTGCGCCCGCTTCGGCCAGTACCCTCGTCGCGGCCCGCTCCACCGAAGCGTCTGAACACACGTCCAGCTCGAGCACGTGCAGGTCGAGCTCCCCGGATCCAGCCAACGCGTGCAACTCGGCGGCCACCGCGGCATTCCTGCCCGTCGGGTCGCGCATGCTGGCGTAGACGCGATGGCCTTGCCGGGCAAGCTGCTCCGACACCTGCCGGCCGAACCCGGAGCTGCACCCGGTCACCACGATGGTCTGGCTCATGCTGAAGATCCCCTGCTTTGACGGAAGTTGCGGGCAACGGCGGACCGGGCTCGCGCCGCTCCTGCCGTGATGTGTCCGACGTAGCGCATGAATCCGCGGCTGGTTTTGCCGCTGGCCAAAGCGCCCCGTCGCTCTGGCCTGTCTGCTTCCACGCAACTGGCGGGCGACCGACGATACTCCAGCTTGGTTGCGGACGCGCGGGCGGCGGTCAGGGCAACGGTCCGATCCGGGCCAGCCAGGATTTCCGGTCGTGCCATGCGCTGATGATCGCATCGACACCGAGCGCGCCGATCACCAGCGCGGCCGCCAGCGGGCCGAAGGTGAGCTCTGAAATCGCCAGGATGACGGCGGCGACACCGACGAAGACCACGCCCAGTGCCGCGGTGAAAACACGGTACGTGGTGGAATGCATCCCTTGGCGGTCGCGCGGGTTGGTCATGGGTGGGGTTGCCTGGTGTCTTGCCTGTCGCTCGATGGCAAAGGCGTGCGTGGCGCTGTGCCGGGGTCACTTGTCATGTGGTGTAGCCGTGGACGTGATGCGACGTACGGCGTAAAGCCCCACGATATCCATCGCCGCATGGACAATCATCGCGGTGACGAGACCGGCATGGATGGCAATGTAGCCGAGCGCGACACTGATCGCAAAAATGGAGATCGACTGCAGCAGGACGCGTTTGTTCAGCGCGTCGAACCGATAGGCGCGCACGTGGGCCAGGACGAACAGGATCGAGGTGACCCACACGCCAAGCAGCGGCTGCAGCGCGCCGCGAAACAGCAGCTCCTCGCCCAGGCCCGCGGCGATCGCCATCCAAAGCGGGTTCCAGCCACTCAGATCCAGACGACTGTAACTCTCCGCGATGTTCTGCGAGGCCTTGCCATGGGCAACCAGCCTGGAGCCAAGCAAGGTAACTAGCCAGTAAAGCCCTCCAGCCGCGACGCCGAGCGCAGCTTGAACGACAAGCGGCAAGCCTTGGAATAGCACTGAGCCGTACGGCCTGCGGTGAAACAGCAGGATCACGACGATCGCCAGCGCACAGAAGACCGCGCAGATGGCAAGCTGTCTGCGCAGGGACCACTTGGCATTCTCGGCTTGCAGGATCGTCATCTGCCGTCGTGCGCCCGTATGGCGGCGATCGTCCCTTGCGCGACGGCACACGGGATCTCGCTGTCGACGACGACGCTGTACACCTCGCAGCGACAGACGGCTTGCGTCTTGCCGGCGTGGATCACGCACGCCCGCGCCACCAGCGCATTGCCGCCGGCGGATCGCACATAGTTGATCTTGAATTCGGCCGTGACGACGGCTGGCCCCAGTACCGCGCCGCCGGCAAAGGTGAGCGCATTGTCTGCCGCGTAGGAGATCAAGTCCCCGTGGACGAATCCATACCGTTGCTTCAGCTGCCCGGAAACAGGCACGCGCAGCTCCACGCCGGCGTCAGAGAAGTGGACGAGTTCGGCATCGAGCAGCTGGCTGAACGGCTGGGCTTGCAATACGTGGCGTGCAGCCTCGAGGGAAATGGTCATGGCTCAAGCCTTTCGCGATGTGGATCCAGATCGCGGCGCGTCTGATCCGGCCGGGTGACGCCAGCCATGGGTTGCCGATACCACCGCATTCGGCCTTGCGCCCCTCGGGTTGACTTGCCGCGATGCTACTGGCCGGGCTCGATCCGCCCAACGGGGAATTCGGATCCTGCTCTGACCGGGAAATCACTGGATCGGTCCGGGGCGTTGGCGGCCACGCAGAAGGAAAGCGTGCATCAGCGCGCCGGCGGTCGGAACTCCAGGCTCACAGAACCCCCTTCGCGCCCACCCCGAAGGCGGTGATCAGGCGAGTGATGACCAGCTTCGGCGACAGCGCCACGTCGGGGAAGTCGCCGACCGGGCGATAGCATTCGTAGAAGCGGGGATTCATGGCGCGCATCGGCGGGCAGCCCGGTTTGAGGTCGTAGCTGGTGGCGTAACGGAACGGCCACAGGTCGAAGAACGGCAGATTCTCGGAAACCGTGCCGATCGCCTGGTTGATCTCGGTGAGCACCGGCACCACCGGTTGACGCGGGGCGATCACCCAGGCGTTCTCCGGCTCAGTCTCGCGCATGATCGCGCGGCGCAGCCGGTCGGCGAAGGTATGGTCGTAGACGATTACGCCGGACTCGGTGTTGTAGTGGTCCGAGCGGGGGTCGAAGTTGTGTGAGCCGACCATGCCGAAGGCGTCGTCAATCACGATCGACTTGGCGTGCAGCCCGAAGCGGCGGCCCTTGCTCAACAGTGGCGCCGGCTGGTTGCTGGCGCCGCTGCTGCCGAGCAGATGCAATCGCGCCCGCGATGCGCCAGCCGGACTGGCCGTCTGCGGCGATGGTTGCGCGGTGTCGGCGTCCAGGTTGGCCAGCTCGTAATCCACCGCCGGACCGGGTGGGTGCGGCTTGAGTTCGTGAATCTCGAAGCCGAATTTCTTCAGATAGCGCTTGCGGTGCTTGTACGACATCGCGTACACGGCAAAAGCGTCGGTCGAGGCCAGTGAGTTGGTCGATACAATCACCCGCGGCGGGTCGGGGCGCCGATGCAGCACGCGAAATATGTGCTGCGCACGCTTGCTCATCACCAAGTACGGTGTCTGCAGCAACACTTCACGTTTGGCGCCACCCACCAGGCCCATGATGTGGTGCGTGAAATTCAGCGCCATCCTCTTGTCCGGCTTATCGGTCTTGGCCGGCAGATCGCTGAAATAATCCACCTTGCCTACACGCAAGCTGGGCGCGACCAGCCAGGCATGCAGCCACGCCGGGTCTTCGGCCGCCTGCAGCAGTTGCGCCACCCGTTGCGGTCGTCGGTAGTGCGGTGCCGGCCACACCGGCACGGCGCGGTCGGACAGGATGCGCTGGTTGACGTCGCGCAGGTGGGTCAGGGGCGCCGCGCGTTTGTGCTGCCAGAACAGGCCAAAGCTGGCCGCCATCTGTTTGGCGGCCGGGCCACCGATCATCACATCGCGGTCGACGTAGTCGAAATGATCATCCCAGTTGAAGTAGCGATCCTGGTAATTGCGCCCGCCAGTGATGCCGATACTGTCGTCCACCAGCACCAGCTTGTTGTGCATGCGCTGGTTGAACTGCATGAAGCAGCACAGGATGCCGGCAGCGAAGTCCAGCGGCGGCGTGCGCGCCTTGTGGAAGGTGGGGTTGTACAGCCGCACTTTCAGGTTGGGGCTGGCCCGTGTCAGCTCGTCGAGGAGGTCCAGGTTGCTGAACGAGAACAGTTGGTCGGCCAGGATGCGCACCTGCACGCCGCGGCGCGCCGCTTGCACCAACTCGTCCAACATCAGTTGCCCGACGTCATCCTGGTCCCAGATGTAGGTCTGCACGTCGATTGTCTTGCGTGCTGCACGGATCAAGTTGACCCGAGCGGCCAGCGCCGGCTCGCTTTCGCCGAGCAGGGTAACCACGTGCTCCGGAGCCTGTGCCGTGGACGCGGCGAGCGCCTGGTTGGCCGCTTCGAGCAGAGGCGAGGGCACCGCGCAATGATCGGCCTGATGGCAGGTGAGCGATCGATCGATGGTGGCGGCGACCACTGCATCGGCACGGCGAATCTGCGCCTTCGACAGCGTGCAGCCTTGCAGCACGGTGGCGGCAAGCACGAGCGGCAGGGCAATGCGGCGCAAATGGCGGAACATTGCAGGATGATAGCCGGTGGGCGTGGGCTGCCCGTGACAGCGGGTGTTGCAGAGATCCGGTCGTGGCAAGCACCGATCAGCGTGGGTGGTGGCGCGTGGCCCGGCTTACGAGACGGGCAGCGCCGGGCTCAGGGCGACCAGAACGCGTCCAGTCGGGCCTGACCCGGTTCCAGCGGGCCATCCAGATGCAGTACCGCCAGGGCGCCGGGCGGCATGCCGCGGAATTCGTCGGAGCGTCCTTCGACCAGTAGCGCCACCAGTCGTTCGATGCCGGGGTTGTGACCCACCAGCATCACCGTCCCGGCGTCGCCGTGCTGGTCAAGCAGCACCAGCAACTCGCCCGGCGTGGCATCGTAGATTTCATCGGCGACCAGCGGCACCGGAGCGCGTCCGATCGCCGCCAGCGCCAATCGGGTGGTCTCGTTGGTGCGGTGGGCGGGCGAGCACAACACCCGTTCGGGCTGCAAGCCATGTGCAGCCAGCCACAATCCGGCGGCCTGCGCTTCCTGTTCGCCGCGAGAACTCAGCGGGCGCTGCAGATCATTGTCTCCACTTTCTATGGGAACGGCTTCGGCGTGCCGCAACAGGATCAATTCGTGCATGGGAGGCTCCGGCTGGATGGGTGGTGCAGCGTATGCCGCGGTAACATCAGGTTGTTCGGGTCACGCTTGGCGCTTGATCCAGCGCAGCAGGGGTTTCCAGTCCTGTTGGTGGTTGCGGACCTGTTCGGAGTGGTAGTCGAAAATGCCCTTGCCGAGTGCGGCCAGTAGCACATAGGCCTGGCTGTCGCGCAGTTGCGCCACGACCGGGAACGGCGACTCTTCGGCGAGCTGGGCGACTGCATCCTGGCTGGCGTGGGTCCACGGCTTGAGCCGGTTGGCCACCAGCGCCACCGGCAGCTTGCCGCGATGGATGCGGTTGATCGCGCGCAGTTCCTCGGTGAAAGCCAGCGTCGCATCCAGGTCGAACGAGGAGGGCAACACCGGCACCAGCAACACGTTGGCCTGCTCGAGATAAGGTTCCAGGTCGCGCTCGCGCGAACCAGCGGCGGTGTCGATCAGCAGTTGGCCGGTATCTGGCGGCAAAATCTTCAGCGAGCGGCGGCCACCTTCGAACGCCAGCACGCCTGGCACGGTGTCTGGCCGCAGGCTGGCCCAGCGGAAGCTGGAGCCTTGCCGGTCGGCGTCAATGATCGCGGTGTGCTGCCCCGCTTGCGCCCAACGTGACGCCAGTTGCGTCACCAGCGTGCTCTTGCCACAACCACCCTTGCTGCTCGCTACCAGCGTCGTAAGCATCGGTTCACCCCTGCCACGGAAGGTGGTCCCAGCCTAGCGGGGGGAGCGCGAAAGGGGAATGGGCGGGAGCCGGGAAGGGGGTGGGGAATGGTCAAGAGCGGGGAGTGTTGAAGGGACCGCAGAGCCGGTTTTTTCGATTCCCGATTCCCGATTCCCGATTCCCGGCTACTCAGCCTTGCGCGGTTGCCAGTCAGCGGGCGGGTTGACCGCGATGTTGTTGTCGCGCAATGCCGCCAGTTGCAGGCTCATCATGGTGCCACCGTTGCGCGCCAGGGACAGCAGGTGCCGGGCCAGGCCGGCGTCGTCCTGAACCCGGGCCAGCAGCTGGTTGAAGTTCTGCACCTGCCAGACCAGGGTGCGGCGGGTGTCCCTGGCTTCCTGCTGTTGGTCCGGATCGTCCGCCAGCACTTCGCGCAGGTGCAGGCCCAGCGAGCGGGCCAGCGGGCTGGAGCCCCATTCGAGCAGCTTGCCCAGCTTCACGCAGTCGGCCTTGATCGAGTCATCCTTGCCGGCGTTTTCGCACAATTTGGCTACCAGTTGCAGGCTGGGCTGCGGCTGCGTGCTGGCGAGGCCGAAGATCAGCACCGTCTGCATGCCGATGGCACCGGCGGCATGGGTGGGGTCGAAAGTGTCGGCGGGCGGCGGCAACACGCCGACCGAATCGGCCAGCGCCTTCAGGCTGGTGCCGGTGTAGTCGTCGTAAACCTTGGCAGAGGCAGCTTGGCGCAAGTCCTTGCGGGCGGCATCCTGATTGCGGTCGCGCGCGTCCGTGCCGAGTTTGAGCAGCCACACTGCCGCGTTGTCCGGCGCCTGCTTCAGCAGGGCCGACAGCGCCGCGGCGTTCGGACAGGCGGCGGCCTTGACGTCGCAATCGGCCAGGCGCACCCAGTTGACCGCCGCGCCGCGGCCCTCGGCCTGGGCCGCGCGATCGATCAGGGCGTGGAAGCTGTTGTTCGGCGGCTGGTTGAACAGCGGTCGTGCCAGCAGGGCGGCGCCCAGCAGGGGCATGGCGTCGGCACGCGGCGCCAGTACGCTGACCAGGTCGCGCTGAAATGCCAGCTGCGCCTTGTCGCGGGCCTGCGCGGCTTTGCTGGGCAGCGGCGGCTGGGTCGTCGCCCCGACCGGAGTCTTTGCACCGGATGAAGTCCCGGCCAGTGCCGGCGTGGCCAACAGGAAAACGGCACAGATCAGGGCGAGACAATGCATTCCACGCATGACGGACATCCTTGGCGACAAAGGCGCCAGCATATCGTCCCGAGATTAAGCGCACCTGATTGGCGGCCAGCGTTGCTTCGGCATTCATGGTGTCGCTTGCTAGGATGAGGGCTCTGGGGCAGGACGACGCCGCCCATCGCACGGGAGAGGCCTGTGAATCATTTCTCGATATGGGCCGATGGCGCCCCATGGTTTGCCGGCTGGGGCACGCTGGCGCTGATCAATGCGGCGCTGGCCCAAGGCAAGAACCGCAGCGGCCTGTGGTGGTTTTTGCTGTCGCTGCCGCTGGGGCCGTTGGCCACTTTGCTGCTGGTGCTGTTGCCGAAGGTGCGGCCGAAGTTCTTTTGAGGGCAGGGAACGGGAACGGGCAACGAACGGGCTGTCGCAAGGATGCGAGCTGTCGTTGGATGGAGGGGGTACGGTCACGGCTTCGCAGAATGGCAAGGCATGGCTTTGCCTGTCTGCTGTCGCGCTTGCACTCTTCCCGTTCCCGTTCCCAGCTATTCCCCCAACGCCTGGCGCATGAATTCCGGCTGCGCCAGCGCGGCCTTGTGGATCTCGGCGTTGTAGTAGCGGGTAGCGAATTTCTTGCTGAGCGCGCCGCGTTCGCGGAAGCCGGACAGATCGCCGCCCTTGCGCGCCATGGTGCAGCTCCACCAGCCGGTGGGGTAGCACGGCTGCGGGAACGGCAGCGTTTTTACCGCGGTGAAGCCGGTGGTGCGCATTGCCGAGCGCATCGACCTGATCAGGTCCAGATGGGCCATGGGTGACTCGCTCTGCTGCACCAGCAGGCCGGCGTGGCGCAGTGCCTTGTAGCAGCTCGCATAGAACGCGGCGTTGAACAGACCTTCGGCCGGGCCGACCGGGTCGGTCGAGTCGACGATGATCAGGTCCACTGATTCCGGCTCGCACTCGGCCATGTACTTGATGCCGTCGATGAACAGCAGCTCAGCGCGCGGATCATTATTGGCCTCGCATAGCTCGGGGAAATACTGCTCGGCGAGGCGGGTCACACGCTCGTCGATCTCCACCTGCACCGCGTGTTCGACTTCTTCGTGTCGCAGCACCTCGCGCAGCGTGCCGCAATCGCCGCCACCGATGATCACCACGCGCTTGGCCCGCGCATGGGTGAACAGTGCCGGGTGAGTCATCATCTCGTGATAGAGGAAGTTGTCGCGGCTGGTCAGCATCACGCAACCGTCGATCACCATCAGCTTGCCCCAGTCGGTGGTCTGGTGGATTTCGATGGTCTGGAACGCTGTCTTCTCCGAGTGCAGCAACTGCTCGGTGCGAAAACCGATGGAAGAGCCGGACGCCTGGTGCGCCTCGGTGAACCAACTCACTTCGTTCCGGCTGGCTTCGTTGGGGATGGACGGCTGCGACATGGGCTGTTCCCGCAAAAACGTGGTGCAAAGAAGTGAATTGTAGCGACAACCGTGGCTGACGTCCCGGCCACCGTGGCCACGCATTGTCGTGCGTGACCATTACAATGGTGGCCCGGTCGGCCGTCGTGATGACGTGACTGCCCGCCGGGCAAGTCCATCCGGCCCCGCGGCGTGCGAGGCTTCCGGCCGGCTGGCTTTCCGTTCCGTCAAGGCTCGCCGCTGCGACACCCCCGATTCGTGTTGCACAAGGGAGGCTCCATGTCGAAGCCCTGGACCATCGCCACCGCTCGCCACACCTATGCCGTGCCCACCTGGAGCGACGGCTACACCGACGTCGATGAAGCCGGCGATCTCGTGATGCGCCCGCGCGGCGCCAGCGGCCCGTCGCTGTCGTTGCCCGGTATCGTCGAGCGTGCCTGTGCCGAGGGTCTGCGCCTGCCATTGCTGGTGCGCTTTCCCGACATCCTCGCCGACCGCCTGGCACGCCTGCAGGACGCGTTTGCCCAAGCGATTGCCGAGCACGGCTATGCCGGCGGCTATACCGCCATCTACCCGATCAAGGTGAACCAGCAGCGCAGCGTGGCCGGCGAGCTGGTGGCAGCCGGCCGCGAGGGATTCGGCCTGGAGGCCGGCTCCAAGCCCGAGCTGATGGCGGTGCTGGCGCTGGCGCGGCCCGGTTCGATCGTGATCTGCAACGGTTACAAGGATCGCGAATACATCCGCCTGGCGCTGGTCGGCAAGAAGCTCGGCTTGCGCGTGCACATCGTGATCGAGAAATTGTCCGAGCTGGACCACGTGTTCAGCGAGGCGCAGGCGCTGGGCGTGGAGCCGTTGCTCGGCGTGCGCGTGCGGCTGGCCTCGATCGGCGCCGGCAAGTGGCAGAACACCGGCGGCGACAAGGGCAAGTTCGGTTTGTCGCCGAACCAGGTGCTCACGTTGATCGAGCGCCTCGACCGGGCCGGCCTGAAGCACACGCTGAAGCTGCAGCATTTCCACATGGGCTCGCAGATCTCCAACGTGCGCGACATCGCCAACGGCATGCGCGAGGCCACGCGCTATTTCGTCGAGTTGCGCCGGCTGGGTGTGCCGCTGGACATCGTCGACGTCGGCGGCGGCCTGGGCGTGGACTACGAAGGCACCCGCTCGCGCAGCTACAACTCGATCAACTATTCGATCGAGCAGTACGCCTCGACCATCGTGCAGTCGCTGGCCGAGGCGGTCATCGCCGAGGGCCTGGCGGCGCCGCACATCCTTACCGAAGCCGGGCGCGCGATGACTGCGCACCACGCGGTGATGGTGGTCAACGTAACCGAGGTGGAGCCGGTACCCGCTGGCGCGGTGCCGCCGCCGCGCGCCGACGAGCCGGCCGTCTTGCGGCGGTTGCGCGAAACCTGGGAGGAGCTCGACCGACGTCCCGCGCTGGAGCTGTTCCACGAGGCCCAGCATCACCTCAGCGAAGGCCAGGCGCTGTATGCGCTGGGCCAGCTGGCGCTGGCCGACCGCGCGCGACTGGACGAGATGTACTACGCAATCGCCAACGCGGTACGCGCGCGCCTGCTGCCGGCCGAGCGCTCGCACCGTCCGGCGCTGGATGAGCTGGACGAGAAGCTGGTGGACAAGTACTTCGTCAACTTCTCGGTATTCGAATCGATCCCAGACGTGTGGGCGATCAAGCAGATCTTCCCGATCGCGCCAATCGCGCGGCTTGACGAGGAGCCGACCCGACGCGGCGTGATCGTCGACCTCACCTGCGATTCGGACGGCCGTATCGACTACTACGTCGATGCCGAGGGCGTGGGCGTCAGCCTGCCGTTGCATGAGCTGAAGGAAGGCGAAAGTTATCGGCTCGGCATCTTCATGGTCGGCGCCTACCAGGAGACCCTGGGCGACATCCACAATCTGTTCGGCGACACCGACGCGGTCAACGTGCGCGTGGCCGGCGACAGCTACGTGTTCGACCATCAGCGTCGCGGCGACACCACCGACCTGATGCTCGATTATGTCGGCTACAACCTGGCGGAGCTGCGGCAGAGTTACCGGGAACGCATCGCCCGCGCTGGTGTGACGGGCGCCGACGCGGTTGCCCTGTACGAAACGCTCGACCACGGGCTCACTGCGTACACCTATCTGGCCGAAGACAGCAAGTAACCGCGTAGGAGCCCGCTCGCGGGCGATGATTTTGTTTTTGTTGTTGTTCTTGCGACTCCCGATCCCCGGCCAAAACATCGCCCACGAGCGGGCTCCTGCATAATGTCGACATCGTTTCATCTGAGCAGGAGAAAGTCATGAAAAGTCTCGACGGCAAGGTTGCCCTGATCACCGGCGCGGCCAGCGGCATCGGCAAGGCGATCGCCGAGTTGTACGCGCAGCACGGCGCCAGTGTGGCGATC
>CAJDTN010000004.1_pt1 | contig 117215 bp, 117 predicted proteins | sample 7389801 | NCBI WGS metagenome assembly CAJDTN01 (sample SAMEA7055653, study PRJEB34461) | soil metagenome | biome: terrestrial ecosystem; feature: Peninsula; material: soil | place: Antarctica | collected 2016
TGCTGCAATCGCCAGCGTGGCGGCGAGTGCCAGCATCAACCTGAACTCGAAGGAAGAGCTGGCCGATGCGGCGGGTGACGGAACGGCGCCGACCCGCGCGGCCAGTTGCCGCGCAAAATCTTCCGGTAGCGATTCCACCAGCGGCTGACGCAGGCCACGCGCAATCATTCGATAGCGCCGGCTGCGCGCGTCATCGCCCGCAGGATCCATCTGCAAGCGCTCACGCCGCATGGCAGCTTCCTGCACCAGCCATTCGCGTTCGTGCGCGTCGTCATCAAACGCGGGGATGTGGTCTTCGTCGTGCGGAATCATGCGGCAACTCCTGTTCGTGTTTCAAGCGCGTCGCGCAGGCGCAGGCGCGAGCGGAACAGATGGCTCTTGATCGTGCCCGTAGCCATTCCGGTGATCAGGGCGATCTCCGGGATCGACGTTTCTTCAAGGTAATACAAAGTCAGCAAGGTACGCTGCAACGGCGGCAGCGCTTCGATGGCCTGGTGCAGATGTCGCGCCGTTTCCTCATCCGCGCAGGCGGCCTCCAGGTCGAAACCGTCACCGATGTTCTCGACCAGATCGAAGCCGTCGTCGCCGCCGGGATCGAGCAGCGGAATGCGCTTGCGCTGCAGGTGGCGCAGTGCGATGTTGTAGGCGACGCGGCCGATCCATGATTTCAGCGCGCTCTCGTAACGATACTGGTGCAGGCACTGGTGCACGCGCAGGAAAGTGTCCTGGCACAGCTCACGCGCGTCCTCCGGGTTACGCACCATGCGCTGGATGATGTGCCAGCACAGACCCTGGTGCTCGCGCACAAGGCGCTCGAACGCGCCCGGCCGGTTGGCCAGCACGGTGTCGACCAGCGCGCGATCGGCTTGGCGGATGTCATCCATACGGTCATGGATACGCGCACCGCCCATACGGTTGCAAGTGCGCGACTGCAACCGATACGACGTCGGCCGTATCTCTGGGTTCAACCGGCCTCATTCGTGGCCATCGACCAGGGAGCTCACCATGAATTTTGAAATTCTCATACCGATCGTGCTGTTCATCTGCATTGCCTACGCCATCAAGGTGGTGGTTGACGCGCGGGTACGCAGCCGCATGATCGGCGCCGGCGGCTCGGAAGAGCTGGTCAAATCGATCATGCTCGACGAGGAGCAGCGTCGCCGCCATTCGTCGCTGCGCTGGGGCATCGTGCTGGTGTCAGTCGGTCTCGGCTTCGGCTTGATTCAATGGTTTGGCTGGCAGGAAGTCACCCCCGGCATGGTCGCGGTTCTGGCCGGTGCTACCGGTCTGGGCAACCTGGTGTTTTTCGCGATTTCGCGCAAGCTCGCCTGAAGCTGGTTCAATAGCGGGCATCCGCCGCGTCGTCGGCAAGCCCGCAGGTGAGCTGGCAACGTGAATGAGCAACTGTTGTTCAACCTGGTGGACCTGGCCGGCACGTTCGCGTTCGCGATCAGCGGCGCGACCGCCGCGCGGCGCTGCAACCTCGACCTGTTCGGGATCCTGGCGATCGCCTACATCACCGCTTGCGGCGGCGGCATCGCGCGCGACCTGTGCATCGGCGCGATTCCGCCGGCGGGTTTGTCCGACTGGCGGTACCTCGCCACGGCGGTGATTGCCGCCGTGCTCACCATCATGGCTTACCCGTGGGTGGAGCGGCTGACCTATCCGGTACGTCTGTTCGATGCGATGGGGTTGGGGTTGTTCTCGGTGTATGGCGCGCACAAGGCGCTGGAGTTCGGGCACAACGCCGAAGTCGCGATCCTGCTCGGCATCGTCACCGCGATTGGCGGCGGCATGGCGCGCGACGTGCTGCTGACGCGCGTGTCGATCGTGCTGCAGGAGGAAATCTACGCGTCGGCGGCGCTGGTCGGCGCGGCACTGGCGGTGCTGGGCGAGCACCTCGACTGGCCCGCGGTGTGGGCGACCTGGTTGCCGATCCTGGTGTGCTTCATGTTGCGCTTCCTGTCGCTGCGGCTGCACTGGAACCTGCCGCGGTTTGGCCGCGACAGGTCGGGCTGATCCTTCGTTGCCGGCAGGGTTTCCGCGACCAGGCCGCGCGCCGCGATTCGCTGATCGATGGGCAACTGCCATTGGTCACCTTTGCCCGCTCATCGCTGCATGCTAGCTTTCAGAATTCGGGCGGGGAGCCCGGTTTCTCCAGGAGCTGGTTCATGACCGCAGCGAGCGTGAGCATCGAGTCCGTCACCAAGCGCTTTTCCGGGCACACCGCGGTGAATCATCTTTCCATGGAGATTCCCACTGGCGGCATTTTCGGTCTGCTCGGCCCGAACGGTGCGGGCAAGTCCACCACGATCCGCCTGATCATGGGCATCCTGGAACCCGACGAAGGCAAGGTCGTGCTGTTCGGCTCGCCGCACAACAGTCGCACGTTGTCTCAGCGCATCGGCTACCTGCCGGAGGAGCGCGGGCTGTACAAGAAGATGAAGGTGCTGGATCACCTGATTTTCCTCGGCGAGACCAAGGGCATCGGCCGCGCCGATGCGCGCAAGCGCGCGCGGACCTGGCTGGAGCGGCTTGGCGTCAGCGATTGGGCATTGAAGAAAGTCGAAGACCTGTCCAAGGGCATGCAGCAGAAGGTGCAGTTCGCCGGCGCGTTGTTGCACGAACCCGAGCTGGTGATTCTGGACGAACCTTTCTCCGGACTCGATCCGGTCAACGCGCAGGTGATGAAGGACATCGTGGTGGCGATCGCCGCCGAGGGGCGCACCGTGCTGTTCTCCACCCACGTGATGGAGCAGGCTGAGCGGATGTGCGACCGCATCGCGATCATCGCGCGCGGCGAGATGGTGGTGAACGGCACCGTGGCCCAGGTGAAGGAGGACTTCGGCGGTCGCCACGTGGCGCTCGGCTTCACCCATGACAAGGCGCGAGCCGCGAACATCCTGGCCGACCGCTTGTTGATCGCCCACGTTGACGACTACGGTGCCAGTGCCGAACTGCGGATGGCCGAGGGCGCCGACCCCGAACAGTTGCTGATCGCGCTGGTGCGCGAAGGCGTCGGTCTGCGCCATTTCGAGGTGGTCGAACCTTCGCTGCATGCGATTTTCATTGCCAAGGTTGGCGCCGAAGCCGCCACCGCGCACGCCGGAGTCGTCGCATGAAGAAGATCATCGCTGTCGTCCGGCGCGAGTTTGTCGAGCGCGTGCGCACCAAGGCGTTCGTGATTTCCACCGTGTTGCTGCCGGTGTTCATGGTGGCGATCATGTTCGTGCCCATACTGCTGATGAGCGGTGGTGATCGCACTAGCCGGGTGGCGGTGGTGGATGCTTCCAGCACGGGCCTGGGTCAATCGGTCAGCCACGCGCTCGGGTCTGAGAAGCTCGGCAGCGGACCGAACGCGGAGGTGCGCTACACGGTGCAGGTGTTTCCGGCAACCAGCGACGATCTGGCCAAGGTGCGCGACGACCTGATCGCCAATACCGGCTTTTCCAGCAAAAAAAGGAAAGACGGCTTCAACGGTGTGCTGGTGCTCACCGATGACACCTTGTCCACGGGCAAGCTGTCCTATTACGGCGGCAACGTCGGCTCGCCGGAATCGATGTCCAAGTTGCAGCGTGCGGTATCCAACGCGCTGGCTGGCGTGCGGCTGGGCAAGTCAGGCGTGGACGCGGCCCTGGTCAAACGCGCCATGGCGCCGGCCGACATGGATACCACCAAGGTGTCCGACGGCAAGTTGACCGGTCAGAGCGGGCAGGAATCGTTCCTGATCGCGTACATCATGGGCTTCATTCTGTACATCGCGATCCTGATCTACGGCCAGCAGACGATGACCTCGGTGATCGAGGAAAAGACCTCGCGCATCATGGAGGTGCTGACCTCGTCGCTGACCCCGTTCCAGATGTTGCTGGGCAAGGTGTTGGGCGTGGGCCTTGCCGGGTTGACGCAGATGGCGATCTGGGGCGGCTCGGTGTTCCTGCTCAGCAGTCAGCGCACGCCGCTGGCTGCGATTTTCGGCATGGGCGCGGACGCGGCGCAGAGCTTTCCAATCCCGAGCATGGCACCGGGCCTGCTGGTGGTGTTCCTGCTGTATTTTGCACTGGGTTTCATGCTCTACGGCGCCCTGTACGCGGCGATCGGTGCGATGTGCAACACGATCCAGGAAACTCAGCAGTATGCGATCTTCGTCACCATGTTCGTCCTCGTGGGCTTTTTTGCGGTGTTCGCCCTGATCAAGGACCCGACCGGTCAGCTCGGCATCACGATGTCGTACATCCCGTTCTTCGCGCCGTTCACCATGCCGGTGCGCTGGTCACTGACCTCGGTGCCGCCACTGGAGCTGATCCTGTCGCTGGCACTGATGGTGGTGGCCTTGCTGGCCTGCGTGTGGCTGGCGGCGCGGATCTATCGCACCGGCATCCTTATGTACGGGAAAAAGCCGTCGTGGCGCGAGCTGTGGCGCTGGATCAGGGCGTGATGGCGCGTTACAGCCGGTAAGCCACTGTCTTCATCAGCATCGAACTGGCGCGCATCAGCTGCGGCAGCGGGAACGGCAGGTCGATGCCACCGCGTTGTTGCGCGGCCTCGGCGTGGCGGATTTCGTCGACTTGCATCGTGGCCAGCACGGCGCGAGAGCGCGCGTCCTGCGCCGGCAGCTTTTCCAGATGTTCGGCGAGATGGGTTTCCACCTGGCGCTCGGTTTCGACCACGAAACCGAGGCTGACCGGGTCGCCGGCCATTGCGGCGACAGCGCCGATCACGTAGCTGCCGGCGTACCACAGCGGATTGAGCAGGCTGGGGCGGCTGTGCAGTTGCTGCAGCCGTTCGGCGCACCAGGCCAGATGGTCGGTCTCCTCGGCGGCGGCGCGCAGCAGGTGTTCACGGTTGTCGGCATCGCGGGCCAGGGCGGCCTGGCCGACATACAGCGCTTGTGCGCAGACTTCGCCGGTGTGATTGATCCGCATCAGGCCCGCAGCATGGCGGCGCTCGGCCTCATCCAGCTCCGCGTCGGCGATGCCGGTGGCTGGCGACGGGCGTGCTGCCATCGGTGTGCCAGCGACTGCTTCCAGTGCGCGTTCGCAACCGGTGAGCAGACGATCGAGGGGGCTGAGGGTGCGGACGCTCATGGGTTATCCTGTGGCAGTTGGCGGGCCAGCATGGCCAGTCGTGGCTTCACCGGCTCTGGCGCGTGCCGGGGGCTTCTCAGGCGGTCCTTTGTTCATGCTATCATTGCCGACTCACAGCTCGCCGGTCGGCGGGCTTGCGCCATGGATGACGGCTCCGCTATCATCTCGCGCCTTTGGTTCACTTGAAGCATGCTCTTCCGTCATGCGTACCGCCTCGCGGCGGTTGACAGGTATTTGAAATGAAAACGTTCAGCGCCAATGCCGACAACGTCAAGCGCGACTGGTTCGTGGTTGATGCCACGGGCAAGACGCTCGGTCGCCTGTCGACCGAGATCGCCCGTCGTCTGCGCGGCAAGCACAAGCCCGAATACACCCCACATTGCGACACCGGCGATTATATCGTGGTGGTCAATGCGCAGAAGGTGCACGTCACCGGCGCCAAGCTGAACGACAAGTTGTACCACCGCTTCACCGGTTACGTTGGCAACCTGAAGACCACCAATCTGAGGGATCTGCTGGCGACCCACCCGGAGCGCGTGATCGAGATCGCCGTCAAGGGCATGCTGCCGAAGAACCCGCTGGGCCGCGAGATGTACCGCAAGCTCAAGGTCTACGGCGGCGCCGACCATCCGCATACCGCACAGCAGCCGCAGGCGCTGGAAATTTAAGGGATCAACATGAGCATCCAGCAAAATTACGGCACTGGCCGCCGCAAGACCTCCGCCGCCCGTGTGTTCCTGCGCAAGGGCAGCGGCGCCATCGTGATCAACGGCAAGCCGCTCGAGCAGTTTTTCGGTCGCGAGACTTCGTGCATGATCGTGCGCCAGCCGCTCGCACTGACCGAGAACACCGAGAAGTTCGATATCACCGTGACGGTTGCCGGAGGCGGTATCACCGGTCAGGCTGGCGCGGTTCGCCTGGGCATCGCCCGCGCGTTGATCGAGTACGACGAAACCCTAAAGTCGCCGCTGCGCAAAGCTGGTTTCGTGACCCGCGATGCGCGCGAAGTCGAGCGCAAGAAGGTCGGCCTGCACAAGGCTCGCCGTGCCACCCAGTTCTCGAAGCGCTAATTCAAGTCTCATAGCCCCGTAGCCAAGCGGTAAGGCACCTGACTCTGACTCAGGCATCGGTGGTTCGAATCCATCCGGGGCTGCCAATCCAGATGCTCGCACGTGCAGCAGTGCGTGGTGACCCGGCCAAGATGCCCGCCCTTCGGCGGGCATCTTCGTGTGGGTGGTACCGTCTTCGGACGTCCGGCCCGTGCCGGACGGCGTAGCAGCCTCGCCGGCGCGCGTTCGTGGATGATGTGCATAATCGCAGGATGTTACGCGTAGTTACGCAACTTTTATCTTTTTTTTCGCACTGCAGCAGCGTAGAATTTCCGCTTTCGTCCCAGTGAATCCTTGATGTCGCCAGCTACTGACGATCCTGTCGGGCACGCCGATGTGCGCACGGTCGGCAGTACTGATGCACTGCCGATTGCGCCCGCGCTCGGCATGTCGCTGGACGCCGCGCGGATGCCGCGCAAGTCCACCCTGGTCACCCACCGCATCCTGCTGATCAGTGTCCTGGCGGTGATCCTGGGTGTTGCGGCGGCCTATGTGGCCCAGTTGCTGATGCTGATGATCAACCTGATCACCGACGTGGTCTTCTACGGTCGCGTGTCGGATGTGATCGGCCCCACCGCACGCAGTGGATCGTTTGTGTTGTCGCCGGCCGGCAACCATCTCGGCGCCTGGGTCATTTTGATGCCCGCCATCGGCGGTCTGATTGCCGGAATCATGGCGCGCTGGGGTTCGCGGGCGATCCAGGGACACGGCATTCCCGAGGCGATGGAGCAGATTCTCACCAACCAATCCAATATCCCTGCGCGCATCACCTGGCTGAAACCGGTTTCCTCGGCTTTCGCGATCGGTACCGGCGGCCCGTTCGGTGCCGAGGGCCCGATCATCTCCACCGGCGGCGCGTTGGGATCGCTGATCGGTCAGCTGCTGCGCGTCACCGCGAACGAGCGCAAGGTGCTGCTGGCGGCGGGTGCGGCGGCCGGCATGGCGGCGGTGTTCGGTGCGCCGGTGGCGTCTCTGGTGCTGGCGGTGGAACTACTGCTGTTCGAGCTGCGCCCGCGCTCGCTGATTCCGGTCGCGCTGGCTGCGGTGACGGCGGTCGGCGTGCGCTATGCCACCTACGGTGCGGAGCCGGTGTTCCTGATGCCCGACGTGCTGCAGCCGGGCGGCTGGGCCCTGATCAGCTTCGTCCTGATCGGTGGCCTCGTGGGCTTTGCCGCGGTCGGGGTCACCAAGGCGGTGTATGGCGTCGAGGACCTGTTCGCGAAGCTGCCAATCCACTGGATGTGGTGGCCGGTGATCGGTGCCCTGGTGGCTGGTTTCGTGGGCTGGATCGAGCCGCGTACCCTGGGCGTGGGCTACGACAATATCGACGCACTGGTGCAGGGAGATTTCGGCCTCACCATGCTGGTGAGTTTCGGCGCGTTGAAGTTCATTTCGTGGGTGATTGCGTTGGGCAGCGGTACCTCCGGCGGTACGCTGGCGCCACTGTTCATGATCGGCGGTTCGCTCGGTGCGATCATCGGCGTCGGGGTCAACCATGTCATGCCCAGCTTCGACATCGATCCACGTATCGCGGCGCTGGTGGGCATGGCGGCGATTTTCGCCGGCTCCTCGCGTGCGCTGCTGACGGCGGTGGTGTTTGCCTTTGAAACCACCCGCCAGCCGGCGTGTCTGCTGCCGTTGCTGGGGGGCTGCACCGCGGCCTACCTGGTTTCGGCGTTGATCATGCGCAACACCATCATGACCGAAAAGATTGCGCGTCGCGGTGTGCGCGTTCCCTCGGAGTATGCGGCCGACTATCTGGAGCAGGTTACGGTGGGCACCGCCTGCTCGCGCGACGTGGCCACGCTCAAGACCAGCCAGACGCTGGCTGAGGTACGTCGCTGGTTGAGTGAAGAGTCAATACACTCGGAACATCAGGGCTTTCCCGTGGTGGATGAGAGCGGTCACGTGCGCGGCGTGTTGACCCGGCGCAGCCTGCTCGATCCGCAGTGGCATTACACGCTGCGCCTGGGTGAACTGGTGACGCGTCCGCCAATCGCGGTCAGCGAGAGCAATTCGTTGCGCGAGGCGGCCGACCACATGGTTGCCGAAAGCGTGGGCCGTCTGGTGGTGGTAAGCAAAGACGACCCCCACAAGCTGGTCGGCATCATCACGCGTGGCGATATCCTGGCCGCGCACGCGAAGCGGCTGCGCGAAGCGCGGCATTCGTCGCGACACCTGCGTTTTCGCGACGGATGGAAGCCGCGCCCCGACGAGTAAGCCGCGCGAGCCGGAAACGCCAAGCGGCCCACGCGGGCCGCTTGGCGTTGCAGCGGGACAACGACGGACTACATTTCGTGCTCGCCGACCAGTACCACATCGGCCGGGCGCCGGGCGAACAGCCCGACGGTGACGATACCCGGCAGCTGGTTCAGCTCGCTCTCCAACGCGGCCGGATCGGCGATCTGCCAATTGTGCACATCGATGATCCAGTTGCCGTTGTCGGTGACCACGCCATCGCGCCACACCGGCTGGCCGCCGCGCTTGACGATCTCGCGACCGACCAGGCTGCGCGCCATCGGAATCACCTCGATCGGCACCGGGAACTTGCCGAGCAGGTCGACCCGCTTGCTGGAATCAATGATGCAGACGAATTTTTCGCTGGCTGCAGCCACGATCTTTTCGCGGGTCAGCGCCGCGCCACCACCCTTGATCAGGCGCTTGTACGGATCGCATTCGTCGGCGCCGTCGACGTAAAGTGTCAGCGGACCGGCACCGTTGAGGTCGAGCACCGGGATGCCAAGTTTCTTCAGCTGCGCGGTCGACTGCTCCGAGCTGGAGACAGCCCCCCGGATGCGATGCTTCAGGTCGGCCAGCGCGTCAATGAAAAACGCCACGGTAGAGCCGGTGCCGACACCGATGATGGCGTTGTCCTCGACATAGCGGATCGCGGCTTCGCCGGCCTGGCGCTTCTCGTTCGTGTTGCTCATGAGTACCGGGAATGGGGAATGGGGAATCGAGAATAGCGCATGCATGCCGGCCCTGGTCCGGTGTGCTGGCGTGTCGTGGAAAGATCAGGGTGCTCACGGCTCGGCTTCAATCGCTTTCCGATTCTCCATTCCCGATTTCCGGCTATTCGAGCGCCAGGATGTACTTCCAGTGAGCGGCATCGACCGGCATTACCGACAACCGGTTGCCCTTGCGCAGCAATGGCATCTCCGCGAGGGCATCGTCGGCCTTGAGCTCGTCCAGGCTGATCGTGCGCTTGAGCTTCTTCACGAACTTCACGTCGACCAGCATCCAGCGTGGTTTGTCGCGCGAACTGGCGGGGTCGAAGTAGTTGCCTTTCGGGTCGAACTGGCTGGGATCGGGGTACGCGTCAGTCGCCACGGTGGCAATGCCCACGATGCCAGGCACGGCGCAATTGGAATGATAGAAAAACACCTTGTCGCCGGGGCGCATGCCGTCGCGCATGAAGTTGCGCGCTTGATAGTTGCGCACGCCGTCCCAGGGTTCCTGCTTCTTGCGCTTGAGGTCGTCGATCGAGAATGCTTCGGGCTCGGATTTCATCAACCAGTAATTCATGCAGCTGTCTCTGCCTTCGGATCAGGTGGGGTGCAGTCGATCAATTCGCGCTCGGTGGCAACGAAGTCGAGCGGAACGTCCCAGTCCTGCTCGTCGACTTCGGGCAGTTCCTGGAACGCATAGGCGATACCGACCAGCAGCGGTTCGGTCGGGCGGACCTGCTCGTTGAGGAAGGCAAAACTGCGGTCGTAGTACCCGCCACCGTACCCCAGTCGGTTGCCGCGGCGATCAAAGCCGAGCAAAGGCACGAGCACCAGGTCGAGCTGGAAAGGCTCCAGCCACTCGGCCGGTGCCACCGGCTCGGGGATGCCGTAACGGTTCGCTTGCACCGGATCACCCGATTTCCAGGGAGCGAAGCGCAGGCGCTTGCCATTTTCGACCAGCGGCAACAGAAAATGCTGGCCCCGTATGGCCAACGGCGGAATCACCAGGTTCAACGGCAGTTCGCCACGGATGGCCCAGTATCCGGCCACGCGTGCGTCGGTAAGGTATTCCGGCAGCTGTTCGAGGCTGCGGCGCAAGCCTTGCGCTGCTGCGATGCGCTTGGTGGGAGGCAGGGCACGGCGCTGGTCGGCCAGGCGTTGGCGAAGCTCGTGGCGTTGGGCGAGGGCGTCCACGTGTCGCTCCACTCCGTCGTGAGGCACCCTGTTCGTCAAGCGACGAACAGGGTGCGGAAAGAAGTGGCGTAAACCGCGATGCCGCTGCCCACCAAACGACCTTGATCCACGAGGATCAGGTGGGAGGGCTTGCATGGCTTCGAGGCTTTCCGCACGTGGCGGACATGCACAACAACCGTGGCGCACACCGCAGAAAACGCCGAGTTCGATTCTAGGCGCATGCCGACAAATGTCCACTGCCGGACTGTGCACCGGACGCGTCCGCCGTGGGCGGCGTTCAGGACTTTGCGGTGTCGCTTTCGAACGCCGCGTTCAGCTTGCTGCGCAAGCTGGCAAGGCCATCGCTGAGCCGCTGGCTCTGCCCGTCGTGCTGCTTGCGCAGGTTGATGAATTCGTGCGCTACGCTGATCGCGGTGAGCACGGCCAACCGCTCGAAGCTTGGCGCCTTCGCATGGGCGCGCAACTCGCGCATTTTCCGGTCGAGGTAGCCGGCCGCCTCGAGCAGGCCCTCGCGCTCTTCCGGCGCGCAGGCGATCAGGAATTCGCGATCGATAAGTCGCAGCGCGACTGGTTCATTGCTGGACATGGTTCCTATCAGCCGTTGCTTTCAAGCGATTTCAGCCGCTGAATCATCGCCTCGACGCGACTGCGTGCCTGTTCGTTGCGGGCCAGCAGGCCGGCACGTTCGCCAGACAACTGTTCCTGGCTCTGGCGCAGGCTGCGGTTTTCCTCGCTGAGCCGGCGCACCGTGTCGAGCAGGTGATCCAGTTGCTGGCCCAGGGCGACCAACTCTTGCTGGACAGGGTCGACATGGTCGGGCGTACTCATGGCCGAAACTATAGCAGGATGCCGGCGCAATTCTGCGAGACCATCGACACCGCGGGCTGTCTCGCGACTGCATTAAACTGGGGGCCTTTCCAGCAGGAGCACCGCCATGGTGGCTACCGGGCCTCTGGGCCATGACGATATCGATGCGCTGGCCATGCGACTACGCCTGAGCACCGCGGCCAGCGAGCTGCATGGCTCGCTGTGCGGCTACCTCGCTGGGGGCGGCACCCTCAGCGGGAGCACGGTCCTGGCTGCGTTGCAGCTTGACGGTGATGTGGCCTCACCCCCCGCCGAGGATCTGGCTGTGCTGGATCACTTGGCGCGGCAGAGCGAAAGCGAACTGGTGGACCCGGAGCTGGGCTTCGAACCCCTGCTGCCGGAAGACGATCGACCGCTGGCTGAGCGTGCCGAGGCGATGGTCGATTGGTGTCGTGGTTTCCTGGGCGGCTTTGGTCTGGCCGGTGCGGCAGCGCACGCGCAATTGTCGGATGAGGCACAGGAGATCCTGCGTGATCTGGGTACGGTGGCCGCTTCGTCATTCGATTTCGGCGACGAAAGTGAGGATGAGGATGCGTTGATTGCAGTGCATGAGTTTGTGCGCATGGCCGCGATGTTGTTGTTCGCCGAATGCAATTCGCACGACGCTTCGCACGGTGGAACCGTGCATTGATTCCCTCTGCAGCAAGCCTGGCCGACCTGGCGATCACGGGCACCGAGTTCGCTCGTCGCCGCCGTCAACTGATGCGGATGGCCGGCGAGGATGCGGTGGTATTGGTGGCATCCGCGCCTGAGCGCATGCGCAATGCGGATGCGGCGTGGCCGTACCGGCAGGACTCTGACTTCCACTACCTGACCGGATTTCCCGAGTCCGATGCCGTGATCGCCTTGTTGCCGGGGCGACAGCATGGCGAGGCGGTGCTGTTCTGCCGCGAGCGCGACCCCGAGCGCGAGCGCTGGCACGGCCGCAGTATCGGCACCGAGCAGGCGGTGGCGACGTGGGGCATGGACGACGCGTTTCCGATCGAGGACATCGACGACATCCTGCCGGGCATGATCGAAGGTCGTGGCCGGGTGTATTGCCATTTCGGTCACGAGCCGATATTCGACGCTCAATTGCTGGGCTGGATGCGTCGGCTGCGCCAGCTGCGTGGCGGTGGCGTGGTGCCGAAGGAGTTCGTGGCACTGGGCCACTTGTTGCACGACCTGCGGCTGTTCAAGTCGCGCGCCGAGCTGAAACTGATGCGTGCCTCGGCGGCGATTGCGGTGGAGGCACACCTGGCCGCGTTGCGGCTGGCGCGGCCGGGTCGGCATGAGTACGAGGTCGAGGCCGAGTTGCTCGGTGTGATCCGCCGCCACGGTGCGGTGCCCGCCTTCGCACCCACCGTCGCCGGTGGGGCAAATGCCTGCGTGATGCACTACCAGGGCAACCGCATGCCGCTGCGTGAAGGCGAGTTGCTGCTGGTTGATGCTGGAGCCGAGCTGGACTGCTATGCCTCTGATGTCAGCCGCACGTTTCCACCCAATGGTCGATATAACCGCGAGCAGCGGGCGTTGTATGAAGTGGTGCTGGCCGCGCAGCTGGCGGCGATCGACGAGGTGCGACCGGGGCGGCCGTTCGGCGCTTCGCACAACGCGGCGGTGCGGGTGCTGACCGAGGGCCTGTGCGAGCTTGGCCTGCTCAAGGAGGGCGCCGACGAGGCGATTGCCGCGGGCAGCTATCGGCGCTTCTTTGCCGCCAAGACCGGTCACTGGCTGGGCCTGGATGTTCACGACGTGGGCGACTATCGAATCGACGGCGAATCGCGCCTGCTCGAACCGGGCATGGTGCTGACCGTGGAACCGGGCCTGTATGTCGCCGCGGATGACCGATCGGTAGCCGAGCGCTGGCGTGGCATCGGCATCCGCATTGAGGACGACGTGGCGGTGACCCGCGAGGGTCAGGAGGTGCTCACCGCGGCGATGCCGAAAGAAGCCGCTCAAATCGAGGCGCTGCTGGCCGGTCGCTGATTGCCGGTGCGGCGAAGTGCCACGTGGCGCGCCGTCGCGCACAACGAAGCGTGCACGTTTGCAGGCGTAGAGTCAGGCGAATACTTTCAAGAGGCCTTGGCGATGACTGCCGAGTTCCTGTCGCGAATCCAGTTCGGCTTCGTGATGTCGTTCCACATCCTGTTTCCCGCCTTCACCATCGGGCTGGCCAGCTGGCTGGTGTTTCTGGAGGGGTTGTGGCTGCGCCAGCGCACCGACATGCTGCGCGACCTGTACTTCTTCTGGATGAAGGTATTCGCCGGTTCGTTTGGGCTGGGCGTGGTCTCCGGCATCGTGATGAGTTTCCAGTTCGGCACCAACTGGGCCGGGCTGTCGACGGTGGCCGGCAACGTGCTGGGGCCGCTGCTCAACTATGAGGTGATGACGGCGTTCTTCCTCGAGGCAACCTTCCTCGGCGTGATGCTGTTCGGCTGGAACCGGGTCAGCCATCGCATGCATTTCATTGCCACCTGCATGGTGGCCTTGGGTACCTTGATCTCCAGTTTCTGGATTCTCTCGGCCAACAGTTGGATGCAGACCCCGCAGGGGTACGCGATCGTCGACGGCGTGATTCATGCCACCGACTGGTGGGCGGCGATCTTCAACCCCTCGTTCCCGACCCGGCTGGTGCACATGGTGCTGGCCTGCTTCCTGAGCACGGCGCTGGTGATCGGCGGCGTCTCAGCGTGGTATCTGCTGCGTGGTGTCTGGCAGGACAAGGCACGGCTGATGCTGCGTTGCGCACTGGTGTTCGTGGCAATCGTGATTCCGTTGCAGATCATCGTCGGCGACATGTCCGGCCTGGTGGTGCGCGAGTACCAGCCGGCCAAGCTGGCCGCGATGGAGGCGCGCTGGACCACCGAGCAAAACGTGCCGCTGACCTTGTTTGCCTGGCCGAACGAGAAGGCCGAGCGCAACGATTACGCCGTCGATGTGCCGCACCTGGGCAGCCTGATCCTCACTCACAGCTGGAGTGGCGAAGTGAAGGGGCTGAAGGATTTCCCGGTGCAGGATCGCCCGCCGGTGGCGGCACCGTTCTTCAGTTTCCGCATCATGGTCGGGTTGGGGCTGCTGATGCTTGCGCTGTCGGTGGTCGGCTTGCTGCTGTGGTGGCGACGAAGACTGTTCGACAGTCGCTGGTACCTGCGCTGCTGGATGGCGATGATGCCGGCTGGGTTCATTGCCTTGCTCACCGGCTGGTACACCGCCGAGATCGGGCGCCAGCCATGGGTCGTGTATGGCGTGCTGCGTACCATCGATTCCGCTAGTCCGGTGCCGGCGTCCAGCGTGCTCACCTCGTTGATCGTGTACTTCGTGACCTACATGATCCTGTTCGGTTTCGGCAGCTGGTACCTGTTCAAAGTACTGCGCCATGGCCCGGACCAGGCGCCAGAGCGGATCGGATTCGGGGCTACCGCTTCGCGCCCATTGGCGGCGGTCGATGAAGGCAAGGAGGAATGACCATGGAGCTCTCCACCACCCTGCCGGTGATCTGGTTCTTCATTATCGGCTTCGCCATCATGATGTACGTGCTGCTGGACGGCTTCGTGCTCGGTATCGGCATCCTTACGCCGTTTGCCGACGACGAGGCGCAGCAGGAACTGATGATGAACACTGCCGCGCCGATCTGGGACGGCAATGAGACGTGGCTGGTCATGGGCGGTGCCGGTTTGATGGCGGCATTCCCCAAGGCCTATGCCGTCATCCTGTCGAGTCTGTACCTGCCGGTGCTGGCCATGCTGATCGCGCTGATCTTCCGTGGCGTGGCGTTCGAGTTTCGCTTTCGCGCGCACAGCTCGCGGCGGATCTGGGGCGTGGCGTTCCACCTGGGTTCGGTGATCGCCGCCTTCGCGCAGGGCTTGATGCTGGGCGCCATCGTCGAGGGCATGCCGCTGGAGGGCGGCAAGTACCTGCATGGTGCGTTCGCCTGGTTCAGCCCGTTTTCGGTGCTGACCGGCATGGCCCTGGTGTTCGGCTACGGCCTGCTCGGGGCCACCTGGCTGGTGCTTAAAACCGAAGGTCGCCCGCAACGCATCGCACGCGACCTGACCCGGCCGCTGATGCTGGCGGTGATCGCGTTCATGATCATGGTCAGCGCGTGGCTGCCGTTCCTGGATTCACGATTGATGGCTCGCTGGTTCACCTGGCCCGGTTTCCTGTATCTGTCGCCGTTGCCAATCCTCACCATCGTGGTCGCCGCATGGTTGTGGCGCGCGGTGCTGGCCAATCGCGAGGTCGCCCCGTTCGTGCTGGCGCTGAGCTTCTTCGCGCTGGGTTTCCTTGGCCTGGTGGTGGGCATGTGGCCCAACATCGTGCCGCCCACGATGAGCATCTGGGATGCCGCCTCGCCGCCGTCCAGCCAGGGCTTCGTGCTGGTCGGCGCGGCCATCATGATTCCGGTGGTGCTGTTCTATACGGCGTATTCGTACCGCGTGTTCCGCGGCAAGGTGCGGGCGGGCGAGGGGTATCATTGAGCAAGGTCAGTCCAGTGCGGCGAACGCATCCCGGGTCAGGTCCTCCGGCGTGTCCTCGGTGCACACCACGTCGTCTTCGATGCGAATGCCGCCAAACGGCTTGAATGCCTCGACCTTGTCCCAGGCGATGTCCTTCGACACCGGCTTGTCGCGCAGTTCGGCCAGCAGCATCTCGATGAAATACAGGCCGGGCTCGATCGTCACCACCATGTTGGGTTCCAGTGTGCGCGTCATGCGCAAGAATGGGTGGCCTTCCGGGCGCGGGACGGTGTCGCCGCGCTCGTTCTTCGCAAAGCCACCCACGTCGTGTACCTGCAGGCCGATGGAATGGCCCAGGCCGTGCGGGAAGAACGCGCGGGTGACGCCGCTCTCGACCGCCGACTCGGCGTCCATCCGGATGAGACCGTGCTCTTTCAGCAATACGGCCAGCTGCTGGTGGGCGTGCAGGTGCAAGTCAGCGTAGCTGTGGCCGTTGCGTACCATCGCCACCTGGCTTTGCTGGTTCGCGTCCATCGCATCGATCAGCGCCTGGAATTCGCCGGCGTCGGTGGCCGCGTAGGTGCGGGTGATGTCGCTGGCATAGCCCGAGGCGCTGGCGCCGGCGTCGATCAACAGCGAGCGCGCCGGCTTCGGCGGCTGGCGGGTGAAATCCATGTAATGCAGCACGGCGCCGTGCTCGTTCAGCGCCACGATGCTGGAATAGGGCAGTTCGGCGTCGATCTGGCCAGCGGCGGCGAGGTAAGTCTGGTGGATGCCCAACTCGCTCTCGCCCATGCGGAAGGCCTGTTCGGCAGCGCGGTGCGCGCGCGTGCCGATACGGTTGGCCTCGCGCATCAGTTCCAGTTCGTAAGCTGTCTTGTATGCGCGGTGGTAGTGCAGGTATTCGAGCACGGCGCCGGGGTTGTTGACCTCAATGCCGGCGACAGCGGCGTTCGGCTCGGCGATCGTGGCGCAGTGACCCCGTGGGAGCTCGGCCACGGCGTCTGCGGCCGTGCGCACGACGATGATCTCGAAATGGTCCACCCAATAACCGCTGGGGGCATCGGGCACCACATGCCAGTAGTCGCGTGGCTGCAGGAAGACCAGCTTCGGCTTGGCACCGGGCGTGTAGGCGATCCAGCTGCCGGGCGCGTTGATCAGCGGCAGCCAGTGTTTGAACTGCGGGCTGACCGCATACGGGTAATGGTTGTCGTCAAGAAACTTGACCCCCGGCATACCGGCGGCGACCAACAGGTGATCGAAACCGCCGAGCACGAGCGCCCGGTCGGCGTGGCTTCGCACCGTGGCCAGATGCTGGGAGTAGAGAGGGGCGAGTCGGTCATGCATGGGAAGCTCCTGGCAGGCGGGCCGTGCCCGGTCGCCATGCGCTTGCATGACATCGCCGTACGATCGAATCGGCCGCTGGTGACGGCGTGCGCACAGGGAACGGCCCGGACTATCAGCAAAATGGAACGGTCATGATGACGCGCCGGTGCCGACAGTTCCAGTCCAATCCACTCAGACCGACCTTCAGGCCGGTTGCTCAGACGGGCGAACCGATCGCCTTCTTCAGCTCTGCGCCAGCCAGCCTTCGAGCCGCGCCGCGTCAATGTCGGTAATCGCGATGATCCGGTAGCCGGCCCAGATCTGGCCGGAGCTGGCGGCTTGCTCATGCCACTGTTCCTGAATGCCTACCTCGATCGGTTGCGATTGCATCAGAGCGCGACCGCTCGCTGGCAGCGCGATGCTGACCTGGTACAAGGCCTCGCTGCGTGGCGCATGGGGGGTGATCAGCAACATGCCAGTGGTGGAAAGGTTGCCCAGGTGACCGATCGACTCGCCGCGGATCACGTCCGTCACGACGGCATGGGCGGGGGCGCGCTTGCGCGGTGCGCGACGCTGGTTGACGGGAACGTTTGGCGGGCTCATCAGCGCCGGGACTCCAGTGGCTTGGCAGGGCGAGCGAGTGCTGCCGATTGGCGCAGGTTGCCGGTGAGGCTGCGCCACGCGCGGTCGAGCAGGCTCTCGGGTTCGGTCGCCACCTCGGAAGCGTGGCCGCTGGCGACTTCGTGGGCCAGCTGGGCCATGGTCATTTCCTCGCCGCGCTGGCCGCGTTGACTGACCAACAGGCAACGTCCCGACATCGGCGAATACCAGGCAAGTTTGCGCCGCGCGATCTGACCATTGGTGGAATCGACGAACTCGAACCAGCTGCCAAACGGGAGCTGGCGCAGGTGTTGTTCGATCTGCCGCTCGCGTGCTTCGGTGGCAGGGGAGGGGGCTGGCGTCGCTGCGCTTTTCGCGGTGGTGGCTTTCGTTGCCGCCGTCTGCGGTATCTCCGCCGGCTTCGCCGTTGCGGCAGTGTCGGCCGTCGCCGTTGCCGCCGGCTTCGCTGTCGCGATGGGCTTGACGGTCGGGTTCACGGCGACCGGCTCGGGATCGGCGTGTTGTTCACCCAGGCGCTGGTGCTGTTTCAGGCGCAACGCGAGATCCGTGGCGCTGGGCAGTTCGGTTGCGGGGTCGGGCGTGCCGGCGCCGAGCAGGCGCTGTGCCACCTGCACCGATTCCCCGGCGTGCATGCCGATCTGCTGCAGGCCGTTTTCCACCTCGTGCTGCAAATGTTGCCGGTCGGGGATGGGCAGGCGACCAAGCAACTGATCGGTGATTACCAGCTGGGCGTTGAACGCATCGCTGTCTTCACCATGTCGCAACAAGGTCAGGGCCAGGACATCGGACCACGCGCGGTCGAGCAACGCGCGCAGCAAGCCACGTGGGGGCGACTGGGCGAAGCGTTCGGCCATCAACGCGCTGGCACGGTGGCGGGCCTGGTCCAGCCGTTCACGCCCTTGCGCCGCCTCGACGTGGCGCCGCTCGGCCGCCTGCGCCTTGCGTGTCAGCTGGGCCAAATGGTGTTCGATATCCGCCAGCAGGGTGGTGTAGAGCCCGGCACTGGGCGGCTCCTGATTGGCGCGGCTGACCAGTTGTTCCAGCTTGGTTGCCAGTGGCCGGTTGTTTTCGTCGTCGCTGCGGTCGAGCCAGTCATTGGCCGTGGCGGCGACTGTGTCCAGCAGCCGTCGTGCGGGATGGTCGCGCTTCTCGAAGAAGCCATGGTCGGCGACCGCCACGCGCAGCATCGGCAATTGCAGGTTGCTCAGCAGGCTGCGCGCATTGCCGCCTTGCTGCAGCTGCTGGCCCAGTTGCTCGAACAATCCGGCGACGAGCTCCACCGTGTCGCCTTGTTCGCCGGTGAGCTGGACGCGCGGCGAGCCGGTAGGTTTGCCGAGGTTGAGCTGGGCCAGCAGCTCCTCGCGCAGGCGCGCGGCGCTGCGCAGTTCACGGCTGGCATGGTCGGTGACCTGGGCCAGATGCTGTTGCAGCGCGCCCAGCGCCGATTGCAGTTCATCCTCGCTCGCGACCGGGCCGGCGGTCTCGCCGGTGGCCAAGCCCTGGCCGCCGCGCCGTTGCGACAGCAGGTCGCGCAGGGACTCCAGCACATGGATGGAGTCTTCGCCGGAGCCACCGGCCTGGGGTTTGCTTGCGCTCTCCGCAGCCAGCTCTTTGGCTGGGATGGCTTCAGCAGTGCCCGGGCGTGGACGTTTGTTGACATGGCGCGGCGCCGGGGCGCTGCGCAACTGTGGCAGTATCCCGTCGGACTGCCAACGCAGGTTGATGGCGCTGTACAACGAGCCCAGGGCGGCGAGAACCCACTGGTCGAAGTGCTGCAGCAACAAGAGCTGATGTTTGAGCGGGAGTTCCAGTGCCGTGCTCGCTTGATGGAATGCGCTGGCCAGGGCAAACGGCCCCAGTGGCAGCGTCGGGCCTTCCAGCGGCGGGGAGCCGATCAACACGGCCAGCCGATAGCCCAGTTCGTACAGGCCACGGCTATGACGTGCTTCGCCACGGGCGCCGAGCTGGTCCAGCGTCATCGACACTTCCTGCACGCCGGGGTCGAGCAGTTCCAGCGTTTGCCATGGGTTGGCCTCAGCGGTCGCCTCGGCCGACGGGTCCGGGGTGTGGTCCAACTCGCTGAGCCCTGTGCCCACCAGCTCCATGAAGGACTGGACGAGGTTGTTCTGGCCATGCAGCAGAAGCTGGCGGCTGGCAAAGCAATCGTGTTGTTCGTCGGCGTGGTGCGCATGATCGGCTAGCGTGAAGAGCTGCTTCTCAAACTCGCTGATGCAGCGGCGCACTGGTTCGTGAAGGCTCTCCACGCACAAGGTGTAACCGGTCTCGATCAGTTTCTGGGCGCGCGCTGGCCAACGCCCATGGTTGAGACGGGCGGGTGGGTGCGACGCCAACGAGCGTCGCGGGTCCGGTCCGACGTTCATGCAAGAAGCCTGTCTTGTGCCCTCAGTACGGTCCAGTTTATGCTGGTTACCGCAGCTGTGCCATTGTTGTGGCGCGGGGCGATCAGGCCAGGAAACTGGCAATCACATCGTTCAGGAAGCGCTGGCCCAGCACGCTGGCATGCAAACGCTGCGGATCATCGCGCAACCAACCACGCCGACCGGCTTCGGCCAGCGGCGCGGCGATGCAGTCCAGCGGCAGGCCGGTGCGTGTGCTGAAATCGTCCATCGGCACGCCGTCGATCAGGCGCAGCGCGTTCAACATGTATTCGAACGGTAGTTCGGCAGCAGCAACCACGTTGTTGCCACCGATCCGGGCCGGCCCGCCGTTTGACGCCATGTAGGCGCGCGGACTGCGGGTCTTCCAGCGGCGATGCACCTGGCCGCTGGCCGCATCGCTGAGCTTGCCATGGGCACCAGCGCCGATGCCGAGGTAGTCCCCAAATTGCCAGTAGTTGAGGTTGTGCACGCAGCGCCGGCCAGGTTGCGCGTAGGCGGAGATTTCGTACTGACCGTAGCCGGCGGTGGCGAGCTGCGCCTCGCAGGCTTCCTGCATCGCCCACGCGTGGTCGTCATCCGGCAGCGGCGGCGGGTTGGCAGCGAAAACGGTGTTCGGTTCCAGGGTGAGCTGGTAATGCGAAATGTGCGCAGGCGCCAGGGCAATGGCGCGCTCCACGTCGGCCAGGGCGCCGTCGAGGGACTGTTTTGGCAGTGCATACATCAGGTCGAGGTTGATGTTCGTGTAGCCGGCATCCTGTGCCGACTTCACCGCCGTTTCCGCCTCGCTCGCCGAATGAATGCGGCCAAGACGCCTCAGCTTGTCGTCGTCAAAGCTCTGCACGCCGAACGAGATGCGGTTGACCCCGGCGGCCAGGTAGCCGTCGAAGCGGCCGTGCTCGACCGTGCCGGGATTGGTTTCCAGCGTGATCTCGGCATCGCTGGTCAGGGGCAGGCGTTCGCGCACGCCGTCGAGCAAGCGTGCGATCAATTCAGGCGAAAACAAGCTTGGCGTGCCACCGCCGAAGAAGACGCTGATCACTTGGCGATCCTGCAACGCGGCGGCAAAATCGCTGCGATCGGCGTCCAGGTCGGCCAGCAGGTGGTCGATGTAATCGGCATACGGCGGCGGCTGGCTGCGCAGGCCGTGTGAGTTGAAATCGCAGTACGGACACTTCTTCACGCACCACGGCATGTGGATGTACAGCGACAGCGGTGGCGCCATCAGGCTCATCCGCGCCGCTCAGCCAGTCGCGCCTGCAGCTTGGCCAGTGCCTGGCCGCGGTGGCTGAGGCGGTTCTTCAACATCGGATCGAGTTCGGCGGCGCTGACCGGCTGACCGTGGGGCAGGAACAGCGGGTCATAGCCGAACCCCTGCGCACCGCGCGGCGCATCGAGCACGCGGCCGTGCCAGCGACCTTCGACGATCAGCGGGGTGGGGTCGTCGGCGCGGCGCAGCAGCACCAGCGCGCAGATGAAGAACGCGCGGCGTTGTTCGGCAGGTACGCCAGCCAGCTCGCGCAGCAGTTTTACGTTGTTGGCTGCGCTGTCACCGTGGCTGCCGGCATAGCGCGCCGAGTACAGGCCGGGTGCACCGTGCAGGTGGTCCACGCACAAGCCCGAATCGTCGGCCAGCGCTGGCAGACCGCTGGCCAGCGCCGCGTGGCGTGCCTTGAGCAGGGCATTTTCGACGAAGGTCAGGCCGGTTTCCTCCGCATCGTCGATGCCCAGGCTGGCTTGTGCGACCACCTCGAAACCGCTCTCTGCAAGCAAGGCGTTGAACTCGGTCAGCTTGCCGCGATTGCTGCTGGCCATAACGATGCGCTGTGCCATCAATCGATTCCCGGCTTACCGGCCCAAGGCCGCACGCTGCGCCAGTACCAGCTCGCGGATGCCCTTCTCGGCCAGCGCCAGCAGCGCGTCCATCTCGTCACGGCGGAACGCATGGCCTTCGGCCGTGCCCTGCAGCTCAATGAAGCCGCCGCCGTCGTTCATTACCACGTTCATGTCGGTGTCGCAGTTGGAGTCCTCGGCGTAGTCGAGGTCGAGCACCGGTGCTCCGTTGTAGATGCCTACCGAGACCGCGGCGATTGCGCCCACGATCGGGTTGCGTTTCAGGTTCTCGCGCTGCATCAATCCGTTCACCGCATCGACCAGGGCCACGTAGGCGCCGGTGATTGCCGCAGTTCGGGTGCCGCCGTCGGCTTGCAATACGTCGCAGTCCAGCGTCACTACGCGTTCGCCCAACGCCTGCCGGTTGACGCAGGCGCGCAGGCTGCGCCCGATCAGGCGCTGGATTTCCATGGTGCGCCCACCTTGGCCGCCGCGTGCCGCTTCGCGCTGCATGCGGGTGTGGGTGGAGCGTGGCAGCATGCCGTATTCGGCCGTGACCCAACCCTCGCCCTTGCCGCGCAACCAGGCCGGCGTGCGCTCCTCGATGCTGGCGGTGCACAGCACCCGGGTGTCGCCGAAACTCACCAGCACCGAGCCTTCAGCGTGGCGGGTGTAGTGGCGTTCGATATTGACGGTGCGCAGCTGGTCGCTGGCGCGGCCACTGGGACGGGTAACGGAATTCATGGGGCGGATCCTGGGGGCGCTTGGCCAGATTGGGCAAGCCGGGATCGGAGAGTTTACCATTGCGGTCTTTCCCTACGTTCGGAAGGCACCGATGATCCGCAGTATGACGGCCTACGCCAGCGCCGAATCGACCGGACCTGCCGGCACGCTCAGTTGCGAGCTGCGCACGGTCAACCACCGATATCTGGAGCTGAGTCCGCGCTTGCCGGATGACCTGCGCACGTTCGAATCGCAGTTGCGCGAGCGGGTGGCGGCGAAGCTGTCGCGCGGCAAGCTTGATCTCACTGTGCGCCGCAACGGCGAGGCGCGTGGCGACTCGCTGCAGGTCAATCGTGCATTGCTGGTGCGACTGTCCGAGCTGAACCTTGACATGGCCGCGTTGTTTCCGGGCATCCAGGTGCAGTTGACCGAACTATTGCGCTTCCCTGGCGTGATGCAGCAGGCCGAGGTCGACCCCGCGACGCAGCAGGTCGCGTTGTTCGACGTGCTCGACCGTGCGTTGGACGCGCTCGCCGCCACGCGCGAGCGCGAGGGTGCGAAGCTTGGCGCGATCCTGCATGAGCGGCTCGACGCCATCGAAAAGGTGGTCGCCGATGTACGCGGCTGGATGCCGGAGATTCGCGCCACGCTCCGCACCCGCCTGGAGACGCGCCTGGCTGACCTCAAACAACCGGTCGAGCCGGGCCGGCTGGAGCAGGAGTTGGTCCTGCAGATCACCCGCACCGACGTGGATGAAGAGCTGGACCGGCTCAGCACCCACATCGCCGAGACCCGTCGCGTGCTGGGCCTGGCTGAGCCGGTGGGGCGCCGCCTCGATTTCCTGATGCAGGAATTCAACCGCGAGGCGAACACGCTGGGATCTAAATCCGTCGACGCGCGCAGCACCAATGCCGCGGTGGAGCTGAAGGTGCTGATCGAACAGATGCGCGAACAGGTGCAAAATATCGAATGAAGACGGTGAATTCCGCGCCAGCCTTGGCCCTTCACTCCAATCCTCTTTCCAAGGGGGAGAGGGGGCAGACGAGCTGCGCAGCATATGACGATTGAAGCGGGCACCTTGTTCGTGGTTGCCGCTCCCTCGGGCGCCGGCAAGTCCACCCTGGTTCATGCGTTGCTGGAGCGCGAGAGTGCGATCTCGCTGTCGGTGTCGCATACCACACGCCCGCCGCGGCCAGGCGAGCAGTTCGGCCAGCAGTACTACTTTGTCGGCCGTGTCGAGTTCGAGCGCAAGATTGCCGAAGGTATCTTCCTGGAACACGCTGAAGTGCATGGCAACCTCTACGGCACTTCGCGCATTGTCGTGCAGGAGCTGTTGGCGCAAGGGCGCGACGTCTTGCTGGAGATTGATTGGCAAGGCGCCGAGCAGATCCGTCGCAGCCAGCCCGATTGCGTCAGCGTGTTCATCCTGCCGCCCTCGCGGGTCGAGCTGGAGCGTCGCCTGCGCGGGCGCGGTTCGGACAGCGCCGAGGTGATCGAGCGTCGGCTGCACAATTCGCGTGGCGAGATCGCCCACGCGCATGAGTTCGACTACATCCTGGTCAACGACGTATTCGAGGCCGCGCTGGCCGACCTGCAAGCCGTCGTGCGGGCCGTGCGTTTGCGCAGCAGTCTGCAATGGCAGCGCCACGCGGGCCTGATCGCCGACCTGCTGGCGGCTGAAGACTGAGCTGTCGTCGGGGCCGGCATGCATGGCCTTCGGCCCGCGCTTGGGCTACCTTGTCCGTCTCTATCTTTGCGCTTTTTGCCCATGACCGCCCCAATTGACGCCGCGCACGATGAGAGCATTTTGGTGCGCATTCGTGGCCTGACCACGGTGCTGGGCGGCAAGACGATCTTCGATGCGCTGGACATGGACATTCCGCGCGGCAAGGTCACCTCAGTCATGGGCCCCAGTGGCACCGGCAAGACCACCTTGCTCAAGCACATCACCGGGCAGATGCAAGCCGATGCCGGTACCATCCTGGTCAATGGCCAGGACGTGGCGGGGTTGTCGCGCGAAGGGCTGTACAAGCTGCGCGAAGGGGTCGGATACCTGTTTCAGAACTCAGCCTTGCTGACTGACTTCGATGTGTTCGAGAACGTGGCGTTTCCGTTGCGCCAGCACACCAGATTGCCCGAAGTGCTGATTCGCAATCTGGTGCTGATGAAATTGCAGGCGGTCGGTCTGCGCGGGGCGGCGCGGCTGATGCCGAACGAGCTGTCCGGCGGCATGATGCGGCGCGTGGCGCTGGCCCGGGCGATCGTGTTCGATCCGCAGCTGATTTTGTACGACGAACCGTTCGTCGGGCTGGACCCGGTGGCGCTGAATCAGGTGATGAAGTTGATCGTCACGCTCAACCAGACGTTGGGCATCACCAGCGTGGTGGTGTCGCACGAGCTGGCCGCAGTGCAGCGCATTGCCGATCAGGTGATGCTGCTGTCGAACGGAAAGGTGGTGGCGCAGGGCGATCCGAACACGATCGCGGATGACGGTTCGCCGTGGACCCGGCAGTTCTTCGGCGGTGAGGCGGATGGTCCGATCCCGTTCCGTTATCCGGCCGGTGACTACGCCACCGAACTGGGCTTTGCCGGAGCACGCCAGTGAACGCGCCGACGCGGCGCAACGGCAACATGGTGGTGCAGTCGCTGACCCAGATCGGCAACTGCGGGTTGTTCCTGCTGACCTTGCTGGCGGCGGTTCCGCGCAGCTTCCGCTACGTGCGTGAAACGATCCGCCAGCTGTGGTTCGTCGGTGCGATGAGCTTGACCATCATCATGGTCTGCGGCCTGTTCGTGGGCATGGTGCTGATGCTGCAGCTGTATCACGTGTTGTCGATCTTCGGCGGCACTTCGGCCAGCGGCATGGTGGTGGCGTTGTCGGTGTATCGCGAGCTGGGTCCGGTGGTGACAGCGCTGCTGTTCGCCGGCCGCGCCGGCACCGCGATCACCGCCGAGATCGGGCTGATGCGCGCCACCGATCAGATTTCCGCGATGGAGATGATGGCGGTCGACCCGATCGCCTACGTCGGCACCCCGCGTTTCCTGGCTGGACTGATCGCGATGCCGTTGCTGTGCTGCGTGTTCTGCGCCATGGCGATCTTCGGCGGCCACCTGGTCGGCGTCACTTGGCTGGGCATCGACAACGGCACGTTCTGGGCGAACATGACTGCCGTAGTCGATGTGCGCACGGACATCGTCAACGGTGTGTTGCTGAAGAGCCTGGCGTTCGGCGCCGTGGTTTCGCTGATCGCGGTGTTCCAGGGCTTCACCACGCCGCCGACCAGCGAAGGTGTGGCCTACGCCACCACCCGTACCGTGGTCACCTCGTCAATTGCAATCCTGGCGATCGACTTCGTACTTACCGCGTTCCTGATGTGACCGCAGCCATGACCATTACCGCTATTCCCCATCGTTCAACGAGGATCGTGCCGTGAGCCAACCAAGAAGTTCCTATGCCGTCGGCACCGGCCTGTTCATCGTGCTGGGTTTTGCCGCGCTGGCGTATCTGGCGACGCAGACCAGTTCGGTGGCCAACATCCACCAGGGCGACAGTTATACGGTCGATGCGCAGTTCACCAACATCGGCCAACTGAAGGAGCGTGCGCCGGTCAAGATCGCAGGGGTTCGCGTAGGCCAGGTGCAGTCGATCGCGCTGACGCAGGGCCACGACGCGGCCGAAGTGAAATTGTCGATCGACAAGCGCTACGACCATATCCCGCAAGACTCGGTGGCCACCATCTTCACCAGCGGCCTGCTCGGTGACCAGTACGTGGGTATCGAATACGGGCATGCGAAACAGGTGGTGGCTGCCGGCGGCTCGCTCGCGCGCACCAAGTCGTCGCAGCCGCTGGAGGAGATGCTGGGCAAGTTCTTCGGTGCTGGTGGCGTGGTCGACAATGTCGGCGGCAGCTACCTGGTGAAGGCTGATTTCACCAATGTCGGCACGCTTTCGGTCGGCGCGCCGGTGAAGATGGCAGGCGTGGTGATCGGCAGCGTCCGGTCAGTGCAGGTCGATCCGGTCAAGCTCAATGCCGAGGTCACGCTGGCCATCGACAAGCGCTACAGCCAGATTCCCGACGATTCAGCCGCTGCCGTGTTCACCAGCGGTTTGATCGGCAGCCAGTATGTTGCAATCCAGCCCGGCGGATCGCCCGATGTGCTCAAGAATGGCGACGAGATGATCCTGACCCAGTCCGCGATGCAGTTGGAGGATCTGATCGGCAAGTTCCTGGTCAACGGTTCGCCCGGCGACAAGAAGGACGCGGTCGACAGCAACAAGTAACCGATCCCCCGTATCGATTTCCCGCCGGTAGCCGATGCGCCGGCGCAGCCCCAAGGAGTATCCCCATGCTGAGCAGACTCGTTCTTGCCACCGCACTCGTTTTTGCCGCCGTGGCTGCCGCCCCGGCGTTCGCCCAGGAATCCGCCGCTGCTGCTGCAGCACCGGCTGTCAGCCAGCAGACCCCGGCGCAGATCGTGCAGGGCATTGCCGACCAGTTGGCGACCGCGATCGACGGCCATCGCGACGAGCTGAAGCACAACAAGGACAAGCTGATCAGCATCATCGACGAGGTGTTCCTGCCGCACTTCGACATCGACTATGCGTCGATCCTGGTGCTTGGCCGGCATGCCCGCGAGGCGACACCGGAACAGCGCGAGCGTTTCGCCAAGGCGTTCTACAACTCGATCACCCACCGCTATGCCGAAGGCTTGCTCAACTACACCCGTGGCCAGGTCAAGGTGTTGCCGTTCAAGGGCGATCTCAACGACAAGCGCACCGTCGTGCGCACCCAGGTGGTGTTGGATGACGGCAAGCTGGTCTCGATCGACTACGCGTTCCGCAAGAGCCGCAGCGGCGATTGGAAGGCCTACGATGTGATTATCGAGGGTATTTCCTACGTCACGAATTATCGCAACCAGGTCGATGCCGAGATCCGCAAGGTGGGCATCGAGCAATTGATCAAGAACCTCGAGACCCAGGGCGAAAAGGCGCTGGATACGATGAGCACGGACAGCAAGGACGCGAAGTGAGTACGGTGACTGGCTTCCAACTGGACAGCAGCATGCCGGCAACCGTCGGCGTGAGCGGAGTGCTGGACTTCGACACCGCGGCGGCGGCATTGCAGGCGATCCAGTCCACCCTGGCGTCGGGTAGCGCGGTGCAACTCGATCTGGCTGGGGTCAGCCACTGCGACAGTGCGGGTCTTGCCTGCGTGCTGGCGGCTACCGCCGACGCGGATCGGCGTGGTCATCCCGTGCGGGTGGTCAGCATGCCGGCCGGCATGCTCGCCTTGGCGCAGGTCTGCGAGGTGGATCGCCTGCTCGGTTGAGCGTTGGCAGAGGACACGGTCGCGCTGGCGCGGTGCCGGCAAACGTTCAAACTGATGCACGGTGCGTGCGGATACGTGCCGGATCTGGCGTGTCCCAGCGGGTGGAAAGCACCCATTGCTACAAGCTTGCTACAAGCTGTCAGGTTGCCCCTGGCGCTCGCTTGTTTGCTTGGGGTGGTTCTTTTCCCATTGGTGTTGCTGCTCCAGCAGTTCATCCGGATCGAAGCCGGGCGCATCCAGACCCTGCATCCTCTCGATCAGCGAGGCTGGCGGGCTGCCATCGTAGAGTTTGTACAGGCGCTGCTGCCGATAGGCGTCGCGAATGAACACGTACGGGTCATAGGCTGATTGCAGGAAGCCCTCGGCGTCGATCGCGCGCGAACGCAAGGTGATCAGGTACATCGCCTGTGGCGCGAATTGCAGGCCGTTGTAATGATGATTGTGGGCAAACAGGCTCAATGGGTCAAAGAAGTAGCTATCAACCGGCGTGCGCCAGATGTCACGCGTGGTGTTGGGCCCCAGCAGCGGCACCATCAGGAAGTCACCTTCGGGCACGCCCCAGCGCGCCAGAGTGATACCGAAATCGTTGTCCTCGATTGGCATGCCGAGCTGGCTGGCCGGGTCGAAGAAGCCACCGATACCCATCGTCAGGTTGATCAGGAACCGGCCGGTGCTTTGCAGCGCCTGCTTCGGGCGCGCTTGCAGCAAGTCGTTGGCGACCGTGATCGGCATGCGGATATTGGTGAAGAAGTCACTGAATGACCGGCGCACGGGCGGGTTGGTGACCTTGCGGTAGCCCAGCGCCACGGGCCGGATCACTGCCTCGTCCACTACGGTGTTGAACTTGTACGCGTCTCGGTTGTACTTCTCCAACGGATCGTCAGTGCGTGGCTGGGCGATGGTGCAGCCCGCCAGCAGCGCAATCGCCAGCACGGGCAACCAGCGGCTCAGTCGGGGGAATCGAAGCGGGGAGGGCATCTGGATTGAGATTCGCGGTTATTGACGCAGTAAGTGTACTGTCTAGTCTTATATCTTGCACGGGTTATGCTGTGCTTCGCGTGAACGCGGGCTTGTCCGTGACCAGCCGGCCATGATACGCGTCACCTGCATTGCCAGCAACGCGATCGCTCAACTACACTAGTCGACCGTATAAGTCACTATTCCCCAAGGATTTCGCATGGCACGTATTACTGTGGAGGACTGCCTCGAGGTGGTCGACAACCGATTCGAGCTGGTACTGATGGCAACCAAGCGCGCACGTCAGCTTGAAAAAGGTGCCGAACCGGCAGTCAATCCCGAACATGACAAGCCGACCGTGCTGGCGTTGCGCGAGATCGCAGCCCGACGCATCGATCAGGCCACGATCGACCAGATCGACAAGACCGAGCGCGAGCGTGCCGAGCGTGAAGCCCTGGAGTGGGCTGCCGCGGAAGTGGACGACGACTTGTCCAAGGGCGCCGACGACTGATGGAGGATGGCTGCCGGAGCAACTGCGGCCGTCGCACCGGTTTCCACGGTGTGACGATGCCCGAGTATGCGGCAGTCCCGGGCTGTTGCATCTCCGAGGTGGGCGCCTGAGCCGGCGCCAGGTACCGATGACCGCGACCGCGCCGCCCGCTCCGGTCGACCCGCCCACATGGCCGCCCTACGTGCTGGCACTGAAAGGGCGTATCACCTATCTGCCCGAAGCGCAGGTGTCGCAGGTTCTGCGCGCGTACACGGTCGCTGCCCAGGCGCACGCCGGACAGGAGCGCAAGAGCGGCGAGCCGTACATCACCCATCCGGTCGCCGTCGCCTGCATCCTGGCCGAGTTGGGATTGGACGCCGAGACGATCATCGCGGCGATCCTGCACGACACCCTGGAAGACACCGAGCTCAGTCGCGAGGCACTGGCGAGCGAGTTCGGCGAGGTCGTGGCCGAACTCGTCGACGGCGTCACCAAGCTCGACAAAATGCGCTTTGGCACGCGCCAGGAAGCTGACGCGGAGAGCTTCCGCAAGATGCTGCTGGCGATGGCGCGCGACCTCCGCGTGATCCTGATCAAGCTGGCCGATCGGCTGCACAACATGCGCACGCTGGGCGCCAAGGATCCCGCCTCGCGGCGCCGCATCACCCGCGAGACCTTGGAGATTTTCGCGCCGATCGCCGGGCGTCTTGGCATGAACAAGTTCAAGGCGGAACTGCAAGATCTGGGCTTCCGCACGCTGTACCCGGATCGCTACCGGGTGATCAGCGAGCGTATCCGGGCCGCGATCGGCAACCGGCGCGAGGCGATGAGCAGGATCGAGACCGCGTTGTCAGAACGCCTTGCCGCAGAGCAACTGCCGGCCCACGTGGTGGGTCGGATCAAGTCACCATGGAGCATCTATTCGAAGATGCGCAGCGAACACAAGACGTTCGCACAGCTGATGGACGTGTACGGCTTTCGGGTGGTGGTCGACAGTGCGACGAGCTGCTACATGGCGCTCGGCGTCGTGCATTCGCTGTACAAGCCGGTCGATCGGCGCTTCAAGGATTTCATCGCCATTCCCAAGGCGAACGGCTACCAGTCGCTGCATACGGTGTTGCTGGGACCGTTCGGCGCGCCGATCGAGGTGCAGATCCGTACGGCCGAGATGGATTCGGTGGCCGAGCGCGGCGTGGCCGCGCACTGGGCGTACAAGACCGACAGTGGCCCCGCCAACAGCGCGCAGGTACGCGCTCGCGCGTGGTTGTCCTCGATGGTCGACAGTTCGGTGAACACGGTGTCCTCGTCGGAGTTCATCGAGAACGTCAAGATCGACCTGTTCCCCGACGAGGTCTATCTGTTCACGCCACATGGCGACATCCTCTCGCTGCCGCGTCATGCCACTGCGCTGGACTTTGCCTATGCGGTGCACACCGATGTCGGCGATCATGCAGTCGCGGCGCGGGTCGACAAGAAACTGACACCGCTGCGCAGCCAGCTGGAGTCGGGCCAGCTGGTGGAGATCATTACGGCACCGTCGGCCGTGCCCAATCCGGCCTGGCTGGAGGTGGTGGTCACCGGCAAGGCGCGTACCGCGATTCGCCAGTACCTGAAACATATGCAGCATGAGGATGCGGTCGATTTCGGCCACCGCATGCTCGATCGTGCGCTGGATGCACAGGGCAGCAGCCTGGATGCGATCCCGGCGGCGGTGCTGGATCGCTTCCTGGAGACATCCAAGCTCAAGCGCCTGGAAGAGTTGCTGTCCGATATTGCGTTGGGCAACCGCATGCCCGATGTGGTTGCACGCCAGTTGCTGGGCCCGCGCCGGAAGAAGGTGGACGGACTGAAGCAGGCGCCGCCGCTGGCGCAGGAAAAGATCCGCATCAGCGGTGGCGAGCGCGGCGTGCTCAGTTTCGCCAATTGCTGTCACCCATTGCCGGGCGACGACATTATCGGCTACCTGTCTTCCGGCAAGGGTATCGTGGTGCATCGCGAGGAGTGCCCGAACGTGGTCGACTTGCGCCGGTCGCCGGAGCGCTGCGTAGCGATCGAATGGGATCGCGACGTCAAGGGCGACTATCGGGCGCAGCTGCATATCGAGGTGATCAACCGGCCCGGTGTGCTGGCGACCGTGGCCGCCGCGATCGCCGCCGCTGATTCCAATATCGAGAATGTGGAGTACATCGAGCGCGACGCGTCGGCGGCGACCTTGCTGTTCTCCATGGAAGTGAAGAGCCGCAAGCATCTGGCCGACGTGATCCGCCGCGTGCGGCGCACCGGCGTGGTCAGTGCGGTGCGGCGGTATCCGTTGTAAGGGCGGGGAACGGGTAGCAGGGAACGAGGAACGTGCAGGTCGCCGCAGCGTGCGGTTCGCGCAACCGCCGCGGCGTTGCTGCGCAAGCGCAAGCCACGGTTTTCAGTGCATTTGCAAGGCGCGGCTTTACACAATCGTTCACAAGCTTATGCTCCTCCCCGTCACCCGTCACCCGTCACCCGTCACCCGTCACCCGTCACCCGTTCCCCGTTCCCAGGAATCCCCATGCCCCGCAGCATCATCTCCACCGACCACGCACCGGCCGCCATCGGCCCCTATTCGCAGGCGGTCCGCGCCGGCAATACCGTGTACTTCTCCGGCCAGATCCCACTGGATCCGGCCACCGGTAGTCTGGTCGACGGTGACATCACGGTGCAGGCCAGGCGGGTGTTCGACAACCTCGCCGCGGTCGCACAGGCCGCCGGAGGTTCGCTGGCGCAGATGGTGCGCGTGGGTATCTACGTCACCGACCTGGCCAACTTCGCCGCGGTGAACGTGGTGATGGCCGAGTACTTTCAGCAACCGTATCCCGCTCGTTCAACGATCGAAGTGTCTGCGTTGCCGAAGGCGGCGCAGGTTGAAGTGGACGCCATCATGGCACTGGACTGACGCAAGACAGGGTGTTCGCCGACCATACGCGCCGGCAACATCCTTACGGATGACGGCGATGCTCGGGTAGGCTTGTGTCTCATGGCTACCCGCAACGCTCTCCCAGTTTCCGCCACCGCTGCCGACCCGGGCGTCGCGCCGGTTGACACGCTGCCGGGAGTGGGGCCGGCACTGGTCACAGCGCTGACCAGACTCGGGTTGGAGCGCGTGCAGGATCTGTGGTTTCACCTGCCGCTACGCTATGAAGACAAGACGCACATTACCGCGATTGCCGACCTGCGATCGGGCGAGCGGGCCCAGGTCGAGGGCGTGATCGAGTCGGTCGAGCGCGGTTTTCGCTATCGCCCGCAACTGAAAGTCACGATCGACGATGCCAGTCGGCAGACCCTGCTGTTGCGCTTCTTCCACTTCAATCGTGCGCAGGCCGAGCAGCTGGTGCCGGGCACGCGGCTGCTCTGCTACGGCGAGGCACGCCAAGCGGCGCATGGTCTGGAGATGGTGCACCCGAACTACCGCCGCTTGGGAGGCGACGAGACCGCCACCGTGGACGACTTGCTCAGCCCGATCTATCCGACTACCGAAGGCCTGGGCCAGAAGCGCCTGGCCGGCGTGATCGCCAAGGCGCTGGCGTTGCTGCCGCCGGCGGCGCAACTGGAGTTGATCCCCCCGGCGCTGTGTCACGCCCATGGATTGACCTCGTTGCGCGACGCGCTGCTCTACGTGCACCGGCCGCCACCCGACGCGCATCTGGGCCAGTTGATGCTGGGACGGCATCCGGCGCAGCAGCGCCTGGCGTTCGAGGAGCTGCTGACGCAGCACCTGGGCCTCAAGCGTCTGCGCGCCGCGGTGAGGCAACGGCGCGCGCCGGCGCTGGGTGGCCCAGGCGAGTTGAGCCGGCAGTTGCTGGCGGGGTTGCCGTTTCGCTTGACCGCGGCGCAGCAGCGCGTCAGCAATGAGGTGGCACATGACCTGACCCAGGCACAGCCAATGTTGCGGTTGGTGCAGGGCGATGTCGGCAGCGGCAAGACCGTGGTCGCCGCGCTGGCGGCCCTGATGGCGGTGGAAGCGGGTTATCAGGTCGCCCTGATGGCGCCGACCGAACTGCTGGCCGAACAGCACCTGCACAATTTCCGGCACTGGTTGCAGCCGCTTGGCGTCGAGGTGGAATGGCTGGCCGGCAGGGTTACCGGCAAGGCGCGCAAGCAGGCGTTGGCGCGGGTGGCCGGCGGTGCGGCCGTGGTGATCGGCACGCATGCCTTGATGCAGGAGGGCGTGGACTTTGCCCGCTTGGGCCTGGTGATCGTCGACGAGCAGCACCGCTTCGGCGTGCAGCAGCGCCTGGCGCTGCACGAAAAGGGCCGCCACGGCGACTCGGTGGCGCACCAGCTGGTACTTACCGCCACGCCGATCCCGCGCACGCTGGCGATGAGCGCCTATGCCGACCTCGACGTATCTTCGATCGACGAACTGCCGCCCGGGCGCACGCCGGTGCAGACCATCGCGATCTCCAATGCGCGCCGCGCTGAAGTGATCGAGCGGATTCATGCCGCTTGCCGCGAAGGGCGGCAGGTGTACTGGGTGTGCACGCTGATCGAGGAATCCGAACAACTGCGCGCGCAAGCCGCCGAGGTTGCCCACGCCGAACTATCCGCTGCGTTGGCCGGGTTTGCGGTGGGCCTGATCCATGGCCGCATGAAGGCGAAGGAAAAGCAGGCAGTGATGGACGCCTTCAAGGCGGGCGAACTGGCGGTGCTGGTGGCGACGACCGTGATCGAGGTCGGCGTGGACGTGCCAAACGCGAGCCTGATGGTGATCGAGAACAGCGAGCGGCTGGGGCTGGCACAGTTGCATCAGCTCCGCGGCCGCGTGGGGCGCGGCGCCGTGGCGTCCAACTGCGTGCTGCTGTACCAGCCGCCGCTGGGCCAGCTGGCGCGAGAGCGGCTGCAGGTCATGCGTGATACCAACGACGGCTTCCGCATCGCCGAGAAGGACCTGGAACTGCGCGGCCCTGGCGAGGTGCTGGGTACCCGCCAGACCGGCCAGCTCGCGTTCCGCATCGCCGACCTCGCCCGTGATGCGCAGTTGCTGCCCGCGGTGCAGGCGGTAGGCGAGCACATGCTGGCAGAATACCCCCGCCAGACCAGCCAACTGATCGAACGCTGGGTCGGCGGAGCGGCGCGGTATGCGCAGGCCTGATGGCCGGGATTGGGGGATTAGGGGATTCGGGATTGGGGATTCGTCAAGAGCAAGCGCAACAACGCGCTTGCGGCCAGCTACGTAGTGGTCCGAATCCCCAATCCCGTGTTCCGTCCAATACACTTGAGCAGCTAAACCACGACGACGCGCCATGACCAAACCGCAACTCCTGATCGATACCGATCCCGGCGTGGACGACGCGCTCGCCATCCTGATGGCGGCTTCGCATGCCGACATCGCGGGACTGAGTATTGCCGCGGGTAATGTCGGGCTGAGCCACACAGTGCGCAACGCGCGCACGCTGGTCGACCTGCTCGGCGAGGACATACCGATGTTTGTCGGTTGCGCCACACCGCTGGTGCGTGCGCCGGAAGAGGATGCCGCGTTCGTGCACGGGCAGGATGGTTTCGGCGACATCGGCTTTCCCGAGCCGACCGCGGCGCTGCCCGACGAGTCTGCCGCGCTGGCGCTGCTGCGCCTGACTCGCGAGCGACCGGGCGAATTGACCCTGGTGGCGCTGGCACCACTGACCAACCTGGCGCTGGCGTTGCGGCTGGATCCCAACTTGCCGCAGCGGGTGGCGCGGCTGGTGGTGATGGGCGGTGCTGTGACCGGACATGGCAACACCGGCAAGGTACCCGCCGAGTTCAATATCGGCTTCGACCCGGAGGCGGCCCATGTCGTGTTCGAGGCGTTCCCGACCTTCGACCTGATCGACTGGGAAGCGACCTTGCGGCATGCCTTCGACGATGTTGAATTCGATCGCTGGCTGGCTGCCGGCGACCGGCGCGCGGAGTTTTTCCGCAAGATTGTGGCCACGGCGCGCCGCTACAATGCCGAGCACGATCGCAGCGGGCTGGTGGCGGCCGACGCCCTGGCGATGGCGGTGGCGCTCGACCCTTCCATCGTCACTCGCCGCGAAACGCGGGCCGTGGCGGTGGAATTGGACGGCCGCTTCACTCGTGGCGCCACCGTCGTCGACTGGGACGCGCGATTGGGCCGCCCGGCGCAGGCGAACATTGTGTTAGAGGTCGACCACGTCCGCTTTGAGGCGATGGTGCGGCGCGCGTTGGGCGTGCCGGGCTGAGGCCCGGTCCCTGACGGCCTTCGGACTTGCGGCAACAGTTGGTTCTTCGTTACAATACCGCTCTTTTCACCGCCGCTTTAGAGTCAAGTCATGAAAGCCGATATCCATCCGAACTACGCCCCGGTAGTGTTTCAGGACCTGTCGTCCGACTTCGCGTTTTTGACCAAGTCGACCATGTCCAGCAAGGAAACCGTCAAGTGGGAAGACGGCAATGAGTACCCGCTGATCAAGGTGGATATCTCCAGCCATTCGCACCCGTTCTACACCGGCAAGCAGAAGACGCTGGACCAACGTCGCGGTCGGCGCCCGGCGCAGGCCGGTCGACCTGGTTAGTTTCCCGGCACGGGGCAGGCGCAGGCTTGCCCCGCGCTTTTTCGTGTCCAGGGTTCGACCATTCGCCGTCGAATGCAAGAGTGGCGTTGTGCGATAATGACGGGTGGACCGGTGCCAGATCATCGGTTGTGTCGCGTGCTTTCGCTGGTGCGCGACGCCTGCACATTCTTTTTAGCCGAACGACACCGCCATGGCGCTTGTCGCCGGTGATGCCCCACATGCAAGGAGGTTTCCGTGTCCGACCCCAAGATCGTCAAACTGATCGATGAATCAAACCATCGCAGCAGCGAGTTGCCGCTGGTCAGCGGCACTCTCGGTGCCGCCTGCATCGACATCAGTACGTTGTACAAGGACACCGGTCATTTCACCTATGACCCGGGTTTCGGCAACACCGCCAGCACCAGCAGCGCGATCACCTACATTGATGGTGGCAAGGGCGTGCTGCTGTACCGCGGTTACCCGATCGAGCAGCTGGCGGAAAAGTCCAGCTTTCTGGAAGTGGCCTACCTGCTGCTCAATGGCGAACTGCCCACGCCGGCCGAGTTCAACACGTTCGAGCACGACATCACCCACCACACGATGATGCACGAGTCGCAGAAGGACTTCTTCCAGGGCTTTCACCATGACGCGCATCCCATGGCGATGCTTGCCGCGGCGATCGCCTCGCTTTCGGCGTTCTATCACGACAACCTGGATGTGGATAATCCGGCTGACCGCAAGATGGCCGCGATCCGCCTGATCGCGAAGATGCCGACCATCGCGGCGGCCTGCTACCGCTACACGATCGGCTGGCCGATGCGCTATCCGCGCAACAACCTCGAATACGTCAACCGCTTCCTGCACATGATGTTCGAGGTGCCGAGCGAACCGCTTGAGTTGAACCCGGTGGCGGCGAAGGCGCTGGACCTGCTGTTCATCCTGCATGCCGACCACGAACAAAACGCGTCGACCTCCACGGTACGTCTGGTCGGTTCGACCGGCGCCAATCCGTATGCGTCAGTTGCCGCGGGTATCACCGCGTTGTGGGGCCCCGCACATGGCGGCGCCAACGAGGCGGTGCTGAAGATGCTCGAGGAGATTGGCACCCCGGACAACGTTGAATCGGCCGTCAATCGTGCCAAGGACAAGGACGACAACTTCCGTCTGATGGGTTTCGGCCACCGCGTCTACAAGAATTTCGATCCCCGCGCGCAAATCATCCGCAAAATGTGCCACAAGGTGCTGGACGAGCTCGGTGTCAACGATCCACTGCTGGAAGTGGCGCTGAAGCTGGAAGAAGCCGCGCTGAAGGACGACTACTTCATCAGCCACAAGCTCTACCCTAACGTTGATTTCTACTCGGGCATCATCTACAAGGCGCTGGGCATCCCCGCCGAAATGTTCACCGTGATGTTCGCCATCGCGCGAACCGCCGGCTGGGCTGCAAACTGGATCGAGCAGCATGAAACGCCGGGGGCGCGGATCGGCCGGCCGCGCCAGGTCTACATCGGCGCGGGCGTGCGTGATTACGTGCCCAGCGGGAAGCGCTGAGCCCCTACCAGCGTCGGGCCTGGCGGTCATCAAGGAGACGCCCCGGCTCTGGCTGGGGCGTTTTTACGTGTAGCGTCGCGATCTCAGCGCAGCGCAGCGCTCAGCCGCTGCTCGAACGCGTCGTCGCTGTCTTCGGCCAGCAGTGCTTCCAACTGGGTCAGCGCGGCGCGCCGCATCGGCCGGTCGTCGGTGCGGTCCAGCGGGGCCTGGCGCAACGCATTGCGTGGCAACACGGTGAGGTCGAACGGCACCGTATCCGCGGCGAACAGCAGCACCGGGTATTCGGGCTGCTCGGCACGGCTGTAGCGCAAACGGCGTACCTGCATCTCGATCGGCACACCATGCTCGCGCAGATATTGCAGCACCGCTTCCGTGTCGTCGCTGTACACGTGCAGGCACACCGCCGAATGCACATCGGCGGTGCCCTCGAGCACGGCGCCGACCAGTCGTGGCTCGAACGGAGCGAGAAAAATCATGGCTTCGACAGCCGCCTCGCGCCGCTGGCGCAACAGCTGTGGCTGAATGTCGCCAAGGAACAGGCGTTGGTGTTCGCGTAACGCCTGTTCGATCTCCAGGTTGCGTGGCAGCGCCTGGGTATCGAGGATGCCCAGTCGTTCGGCGGCCTTGAGCTTGGCATGACGGAAGTTGCGGATGCCGTGTTCGCTCATCAGGCGCGCCGCTTCCTGGGCAACGCGCAGGCGATTGCGTTGCAACCGGTCATGCGCATGGATACGGTGGTGTTCGCCTCGGGACATGACGCACTCCTCGACTGTGGATGGCGGCGCCCGCGACACTATCGTGCGTTCCGGGCTTCAAAAAATCTCGTAGGCGTGTTGTTGATCCTGTTCCTTCTGCTGGGCGGCCTGGCTGCGCAGGCGATCGATGTCTTCCACCTTGAATGTCTCGTTCATGCCATCCGGGTCGTCCGCCCCCGTTGGCAGGCCGCTTTCGCGGTTGATCCATACCGTACTGATTCCCGGCGGCATCGGCAACGTGCTTGGCGGCAGCCCTTTCAAGGCCACGCCCATATAACGCATCCAGATCGGCAGCGCGGCCTTGGCACCGAACTCGCCACGGCCCAGCGAGCTGTAGTCATCGAACCCTACCCAGACTGCCGTCGACAGGTCGCCGTCGAAGCCGACAAACCAGGCGTCGCGATGGTCGTTGGTGCTGCCGGTCTTGCCGGCCAGGTCAGTCCGGTCCAGCGCGCGTGCGGCGGAGCCGGTGCCGCGCAGGATCACGTCCTTCATCAGCGAGGTGATCATGTAATCGTTGCGCGGCCCGATCACGCGCGGTGCCAATACCGGCGGATGCTGGCCACCGTCATGCATGTCCGCCGGCAATACCGCGTCGCCGACGCCATCGATACTGCGCGCTGGTGCTGGTGCGGCTGCGCTGGCAGCCACGGCCAGGCGATTGGCGGGAGTCCTGGTCATGTCGGCGGGTGGCGGTCCGGGCGAGCGGGTATCGAGCAGGCGCTCCTGGCAGTTGCGGCAGGCGCGTGCCGGATTGGCCAGGTACACCGGCTTGCCGTCGCGATCGTCGATCTCGTGGATGAAGTACGGCGTGACCAGGTAGCCGCCATTGGCGAACACGGCGTAGCCGCGGGCCATGCCCATCGGCGACACCGACGCCGTGCCCAGCGCCATTGACAGGTTGGCGGGGATCGCATCCAGGGAGAAGCCGAAACGCGTAGCGTACTCGCGCACGTAGTTCACGCCGACGGCATCCAGCAGGCGCACCGAGACCAGGTTCTTGGACTGTACCAGCGCCTCGCGCAGACGCATCGGCCCGGCAAATTTGCCGTCGTCATTGGAAGGCGTCCAGATCCCGTTCGGCCGCGACGGATCGGGTAATGCCAGCGGCGCGTCATTGATGATCGAGGCCGGCGTGAAACCGCGCTCGAACGCCGCCGAATAGAGATACGGTTTGAAGCTCGACCCAGGCTGGCGCGCGGCCATCACCGCGCGATTGAACTTGCTGCGGTTGAAGTTGAAGCCACCGACCATCGCCTCGATGGCACCATCCTCCGGATTGAGCGAGACCAGTCCCGCTTGCACGGCCGGTATCTGTGCCAGTTGCCAGTTGCCCTTGTCGTCGCGGGAGAGGCGGATGATGTCGCCGCGCTTGAGCACGGCGTCGACCTGGCTGGGTGCGGCGCCGACGCGGCTGTCGCTGATGTGCGGACGCGCCCAGCTCACGGCGGCAAGGTCGAGGTCGATGCTTTGATGGCTTGGCAGATAGATCGTGGCCTGGCTGGCGTCGCTGGCGGTGACCAGGCCTGGCTGCATGCCCGAGACACTGCCATAGCTGGACAGCACCTTGTCGAAATCGGCTGCGCCGGCGTCGGCCGGCAGGTCCTGGTGGGCTTCCGGGCCGCGCCAGCCATGTCGACGGTCGTAGGCGATCAGGCCGTCGCGCGTGGCGTCCACGGCTTCCTGCTGGCGCGTGCTCTGCACGGTCGTCTTGACCACGTAGCCTTCGGTCAGCGCATCGTTGCCGAGTCGATCCAGTACTTGTCGGCGCACCATTTCGGCCAGGTACGGCGCATCCACCTCGATCGGTTGCTCATGCGGGAAGGCGCGATTCGGTTCGGCAATCGCCTGTTCGTAGACGGCCTTGGTGATGTAGTTGTGCTTGAGCATCTCGCCCACCACCCAATTGCGCCGTGCCATTTCACGCTTGGGGCTGTTGATCGGGTTGACGGCCGAGGGCAACTGGAAGGTCGAGGCGATCGCCGCACACTCGGCCACGGTCAATTGGTCGAGAGTCTTGCCGTAGTAGTACTCGGCCGCTGCGGCCACGCCGTAGGAACGATGACCAAGGAACATCTTGTTGAGATACAGCTCGAGGATCTGGTCCTTGGTGAGCTCGCCTTCGATGCGCAGCGCGATGAAGATCTCGGTGAGCTTGCGCGAGTAGAGCTTCTCCGGGCTCAGGAAGAAATTGCGCGCCACCTGCTGAGTGATCGTGGAGCCACCCGGTCCCTTGTCTCCGCCGGTGATGATCACGTGCCAGCCGGCACGGGCGATGCCACGCCAGTCCACGCCGGGGTGGTGGTAGAAATCGGCATCCTCGGCCGACAGCACTGCGTGCTTGAGTCGGTCGGGCACCTGGTCGATGTCCACCGGAATGCGCCGGGTCTCGCCGAAGGTGGCGATCAGCTTGCCGTCCGCGCTCAGCACCCGCAACGGCACCTGCATGTGGTAGTCCTTCAGCACCGCGACCGAAGGGAGCCTGGGGGCGATCAACCAGTAAGCGACGCCTGTCGCGAGCACTGCCAGCAGCAAACCGGAAAAGGCCAGGATCAGTGCCCAGCGCAACAAACGCTTGAAAATTCGCATGGTGTGGAGATAGCGAGACCTGAGTCAAAACATGGCAGAGTATAGATGTAGCAGTATGGGCGACATGCGACCCAAGGCATGGTTGACCAAAGCAAGGGTCGCGCCAACGCAGACATGGCGATATTGTGGTGGACATCACGCCAATTACTTGAGAAAGTCACTGTAGACCGTTGCATTTGCGTTAATTTTTCGATTTAATGCCACCTGCGCATCCGCCAGAATTCTGGACAGGGCGTCAAGCGGCAAGGGGGAAACACCGTGGGGCTCTTTACACCGAAGAAGCCGGCGCTGATTGGCGTCGACATCAGTTCGACCGCCGTCAAGCTGTTGCAGCTGAGCCAGGCGGGCGGGCGTTATCGCGTGGAGCATTACGCGGTCGAGCCGCTGCCGCCCAACGCGGTGGTCGAGAAGAACATCGTCGAGGTCGAGGCCGTGGGCGATGCTATCCGTCGCGCACTGGCACGCTCGGGTTCCAAGCTCAAGCATGCCTCGGCAGCCGTGGCCGGCTCGGCGGTGATCACTCGTGTCATCCCGATGACCAGCGAGCTTTCCGACGATGATCTGGAGGGCCAGATCCAGGTCGAGGCGAACCAGTACATTCCGTATCCGATCGACGAAGTCAGTCTCGACTTCGAGGTGATCGGGCCGGTACGCGACAACCCGGACATGAACAGCGTGTTGCTGGCGGCCTCGCGCACCGAGAACGTCGACATGCGTGTGGCCGCACTCGACCTGGGCGGGCTCACCGCCGCGGTGATCGACGTCGAGGCCTTCGCGATGGAGAACGCGTTTGCGATGGTGGCCGATCAGCTCAACGTGGGCCGCGATGCCTTGGTGGCGGTGGTCGACATCGGCGCCACCATGACCACGCTCTCGGTGCTGCGCAACCAGCGCACCATCTACTCGCGCGAGCAGGTATTCGGTGGCAAGCAGCTGACTGACGAGATCATGCGTCGCTTCGGCCTCTCTTATGAGGAAGCCGGTCGCGCCAAGCGCAAGGGTGGCCTGCCCGAGTCCTACGAGACCGAGGCACTGGAGCCGTTCAAGGAATCGCTGATCCAGCAGATCAGCCGCCTGCTGCAATTCTTTTTCGCCGGCAGCGAGTACAGCAAGGTCGATCAGGTGGTGCTGGCTGGCGGTTGCGCCTCGATCGACGGGCTGGGCTCGATGCTTGAGGAACAGCTCGCGGTGCCTTGCGTGGTCGCCAATCCGCTGGCCCGCATGTCGCTGTCGCCGCGGGTACAGGCCCAGACGCTGGCGCAGGACGCGCCGGCGCTGATGATTGCGGTCGGCCTCGCCTTGAGGAGCTTCGACTGATGGCACATGTCAACCTACTTCCTTGGCGCGCGGAACGGCGCCGGCAGCGCGAGCGCGAATTCTACATGCAGCTGGCTGCCGCCTTCGTGGTCGCGGTACTGGCGCTGCTCCTGTGGATCTTCTGGATGAACCAGCGCATCGACAACCAGAACGACCGCAACACCTACCTGCAGACTGAAATCAAGCAGCTCGACGTACGCATCGCCAAGATCAAGGATCTGGAAAAAGTGCGTCAACACCTGCTGGCGCGCAAGCAGATCATCGAGCAACTGCAGGCTGATCGTTCGCAGATGGTGCATCTGTTCGATGAGCTGGTGAAGACGATCCCCTCCAGTGGGCGGCTGACCGCGCTCAAACAGCATGGTCAGGCGATGTCGCTCGATGGCGTGGCGCAATCCAACGCCAGCGTCGCCGAGTACATGCGCAACATCGAGGCTTCGCCGTGGATGGGTCATGCCGACCTGCGCAAGACCGAGAACACCCATGACGCCACCCGCATGCCGTATCGGTTCGGTCTCGACGTGACGCTGAGTCGTCCGAAGACCGACGAAGTCGACAAGGCCGAGGTGGAACCGGCCAATGCCGCTTCCGCTGCCTCGCCCGCCATGCCGGCGGCGCCGTCGGCCGGCCACCGTCCGGCCGCGGCAACCACGCCGCCCACTGCCGCTGCTGCAAAGGGGGGTGCCGGAGCATGAGCTTTTTCAGTGATCTCCAGAACCTTGATCGCAACAACGTCGGTGGCTGGCCGCAGTCGATCAAGATTTTTTTCACCGCGCTGGTGTGTGTTGTGGTGCTGCTGGTTGGCTGGTATTTCTTCGTCAGCAACCAGCAGGACGACTTGAGCACGCTGGTCAACAAGGAGAACAGCCTCAAGCAGGAGTTCGCCACCAAGCAGGGCAAGTCGGTAAACCTCGAGGCGCTGCAACAACAGCTCGACGAGATGCAGGACATGCTGCGCCAGTTGCTGCGCCAACTGCCCAGCAGGACCGAGATGCCCGAGTTGCTGGTGGATATCTCGCAGACCGCGCAGTCGGCGGGAATCGAGACTGAATTGTTCCAGCCTGGCCCGGAAACTCCCAAGGATTTCTACGCGGAGAAACCGATCACGCTGCGCATGACTGGCACCTACCACCAGTTCGGCACCTTCATCAGCGGCGTGGCGTCGTTGCCGCGGGTGGTGATCCTGACCTTGCACGATGTCTCGCTGACGCCCAAGGCACCGAGCAAGTCTGGCACGGCCACCAGCGGCCAACTGGTACTGCAGGGCACGGTCAAGACCTACCGCTACCTGGATGACGAGGAAAGCGCCGCCGCAGGAAGCAACAAGGCGGGGGCGAAGAAATGATGAACAAGTCGATTTCCAGGAAATCTGCTGGCGTAGCGCGCCTGATCCTGATGCTGGCCGTGGTACTGGTACTGGCCGGCTGCACCCGCGGCATGTCGGATCTGCGCGCCTGGGTTGCCCAGGAAAAAGCCAAGAAGGGTGCGCCGATCCCGCCGTTGCCCGTGATCAAGACCTTCGAAACTTTCAAATACGAAGATCAGGACAAGCGTGATCCGTTCAGCCCGAGTACGGTCGAGTTGCAGAACAACAACGCCACCAGTGGCCCGCGCCCGGACGCCAACCGAGCCAGGGAGCCGCTGGAGTTGTTCGCGCTGGATAGCCTCAAGATGGTCGGTACTGTCGGTGTCGGACCGAAGATGGAAGTCTTGGTCAAGGATCCGGGCGGGGTCATCCATCGCGTCCATGTGGGGGAATACATGGGACAGAACTACGGGCACATCACCGCCATCAGCGAAAATAGTGTTGATCTGGTCGAGTTGATATCCAACGGCAATGGTGGCTGGATGGAACGTTCCGCCAGCATCGCGCTCGGCGAGCAATAGGAATACAGGGGCAGATGCAATGAGCAACCAAATCCAATCCGTGCGGGGCCGAGTCATGCGCCATGCGAGCCGTTACATGCTGATGGGTCTGTTGATCCTCGGTGCCACTTGGGCCAGTAGCGCGATGGCTGCCACCACCACACTGAAGAACATCAGTTACGACACCCTGCCTGGTGGCAGCGTCGAGCTGCACATGGACTTCGGCACGGGTCCGGTGCCGGAGCCGAAGATCTTCACTACCGCAAACCCGCCGCGCATTGCGGTCGATTTGCCCGACACCAGCAATGCTGCTGCGCGTCACCTGGACGTCGGCAAAGGTTCAACGTCGGGTGTATCGGCAGTTTCCGCCGGCGGTCGCACCCGGGTCATCGTCGAGCTGATGCGAGAGTCGAGCTATCGCGCCCGGGTCGAAGGCCACAGCCTGGTGTTGACCGTCAACAACGGCACCGCCAACCAGTCGGTCACGACCGCGGCCACCATCGATCCGACCAAGCGGTTGCCGTCGTCCTCGGCCGGCCCGGAGATCTCCAACATCGACTTCCGGCGTGGTCCGAACGGCGAGGGTCGCGTGCTGATCAGCTTCAACGGCAGCGGCGCGCAATCCGAGATGACCCATCAGGGTGACAAGGTGCTGGTCACCATCGATCACGCCAATCTGCCGGCGAACCTGGCGCAGCGTCTGGATACGCTGGACTTTGCCACCCCGGTGCAATCCATCGTCACCCGCGCCGGCAACGGTGGCGGTGCCCGCATCGAAATCGATACCAAGGGCAGCGTCGAAACCTCTGCCTACCAGACCGCTGACCAGTACGTGGTCGAAGTGGCGCCGAAGAAGGCTGCCGCCCAGACCGACCAGCTGGCGAAACTGAACAAGGAGCCGAACTACAACGGCAAGCGCGTCACCTTCAATTTCCAGGACATTCCGGTACGTTCGGCGCTGCAGTTGATTGCTGACATCTCCGGGCTCAATCTGGTGGCTTCCGACAGCGTCGGCGGCAGCGTCACCTTGCGCCTGGTCAACGTACCGTGGGATCAGGCGCTGGATGTGATTCTGCGCGCCAAGAGCCTGGACAAGCGCCGCAATGGCAACGTGGTTTGGGTCGCTCCGCAGGCCGAACTGGCCAAGTACGAACAGGACCTGGCTGATGCCAAGCTGAAAGCGCAGGACACTGCCGAGCTGGTCACCGACTACGTGCCGATCAGCTACGGCAAGGCCTCTGACATTGCCAAGCTGCTGACCACGGGCAGCATGCAGGGCGGTGGCGGCAGCGGCGGCGGCGCCAACACCCAGCGCGGCTTCCTTTCGCCGCGCGGCAGCGTGTCGTTCGACCAGCGCACCAACACCTTGCTGCTCAACGACACCCCGGACAAGATCAAGCAGCTGCGCGAATTGATCGCCGTGCTCGACAAGCCGGTGCAGCAGGTGCTGATCGAGTCGCGTATCGTGATCGCCACCGACGACTTCACTCGCGAGCTGGGCGTGAAGTGGGGTATCTCGGGCAACCGGGTCAACCGCAACAACGTCATCAGTACCGCTCCGACGGGTGATGGGGCGTTGTCCTACGGCACCGGCGTTCACAACAACATTGTTAATTACAACAATGCGTTGCAGGACTATGTCGCCAATGGCAGCAATGGCGCTCCGCCGCATCCGGGCGCCGTAACCCTGCCCGGTGGCTTCAACGTCAACATGCCGGTCAACGGTGGCAGCACGCTGGGCTTCGCGATCCTGGGTGCCAACTACGCGCTGGATCTCGAGCTTTCTGCGGCGCAAACCGAAGGTCGTGGCGAGGTGATCTCCAGCCCGCGCGTGATCACGGCCAACCAGCAGGAGGCGGTGATCCGCCAGGGCCAGGAAATCGGCTACGTCACCTACCAGAACCAGGGTGCCGGCACCGGTGGTGCGCCCACTGCTTCGGTGCAGTTCAAGGATGCCGTGCTGGAGCTGAAGGTGACGCCGACGATTACCGCCGACAACCGCGTTTATCTGGCGATCAACGTGAAGAAGGATGCGCTGGCCGCGTTCGTCAACACGCCGAACGGCCAGGTGCCGCAGATCGATACGCGCGAAGTGAATACCTCGGCGCTGGTCGACAACGGCCAGACCGTGGTGCTCGGTGGCATCTACGAGGTCAACAAGAACAACTCGGTGTCCAAGGTTCCGGGCCTGGGCGACATTCCCGGCATCGGCGCGCTGTTCCGCAACACCAAGCGCAGCACCACCAAGGCAGAGTTGCTGATTTTCGTGACCCCGCGCATCCTCAGCGATACCTTGCAGTAAGCCGCAACGCGGCAGTGGAGAAAAAGGGCGGCTCTGGCCGCCCTTTTTCTTGTCGCCGAGCCAGCCCACGCGGCCGAATTAAACTTCCAGCGCGGAAGGTGGTCTGAGGGACGCTGGCGAGTTCGCCCGGTCGCACGGGCCGCGCCGGCGTCACACCGAAACGGAACCCGCCCATGGATATGCCCGACAACCCGCCTCTCAGCCCGCTCCAGCAGTCCTTTGGGCGTCTGCGCGATGACTTGGGCGCTTGTATCATCGGCCAGCCGAAACTGATCGACTGCCTGCTGATTGCGCTGCTGGCCGATGGACACTTGTTGGTCGAGGGCGCTCCCGGCCTGGCCAAGACCACCGCAGTGAAGGCGCTCGCGGCGAGGATCGAGGCGGACTTCCACCGGGTGCAGTTCACCCCTGACCTGCTGCCCGCCGATCTCACCGGCACCGATGTATTCCGCCCACAGTCGGGCAGCTTCGAATTCGAGCGCGGGCCGCTGTTTCACAACATCATCCTCGCCGACGAGATCAATCGTGCGCCGGCCAAGGTGCAGTCGGCACTGCTGGAGGCGATGGCCGAGCAGCAGATCACCGTCGGTCGCAGCACCTGGCCGTTGCCTGAGCTGTTCATGGTGATGGCGACGCAGAACCCGATCGAGCAGGAGGGTACCTTCAACCTGCCGGAGGCCCAGCTCGACCGCTTCCTGATGCATGTGACGATCGGTTACCCGGATGCCGCCGCCGAGCTGGCGATCCTGAGACTGGCGCGCGAACAGGCCAGTCGGCGCGCCCACCCCGCGCCACCGCCACAAGCGCTGCTCAATCAACGCGAGGTGTTCGCGGCGCGCGACGCCGCGATGGCAGTGCACATGGCGCCGGCGCTGGAGGAATACCTGGCGCAACTGGTGCTGGCCACGCGCGATGCCGGCCGCTACGGTGCGGAACTGAAACGCTGGATCGCCTGGGGCGGTAGCCCGCGGGCCACCATTGCGCTGGATCGTTGTGCGCGGGCGCAGGCGTGGCTGGCCGGTCGCACCTATGTGCTGCCCGAGGATGTCCATGCGATCGCCCACGAAGTGCTGCGCCATCGCGTGCTGCTCAGCTATGAGGCCCAGGCCGAGGGCGTAGCGCCGGATCAGGTGATCGCGCGCCTGCTGGACCTCGTACCGCTGCCGTGAGCGCCGTGGCGCCACAACGAGCGGAGGGCGATGGCCGTAGCCGGATCGCGCTGGCCGAGCTGATCGCGTTGCGTGCTCACGTCGGTCGTGCACGCATGGCGCCGTTGACGAGTCGTGCATCCCGCTATGGGCAGCAATCCAGCCGTCTATACGGCCGCGGCATGGATTACGCCGAGTCGCGTGTTTATCAGACTGGCGACGATGTGCGTCGGCTCGATTGGCGGCTTACCGCACGTAGCGGCAAGTTGCACACCAAGCTGTTCCAGGAGGATCGCGAAGGCTGCCTGCTGATCCTGCTCGATACCCACGCCAGCATGTATTTCGGCACGCGGCAGCGTTTCAAATCGGTGCAGGCGGCGCGGGCCGCAGCGCTGGCGGCCTGGTACGCCGCGCGCGCCGGCGAACGGGTTGGCGTGCTGGCGTTTGGTGGCGTCGAACACTTGCTGCGGCCGCAGGCAGGTCCGCGCGGGGCATTGGCCGTATGCGGTGCACTGGCGCAATGGGATGCCTGGCCACGATCGGAGCGGCAGCAGCCGTTGTCCGATGCGCTGACCCGCGCCGCCCACCTATCGACCGGCGCCAGCCGCGTGCTGCTGGTCAGCGACGGTTTCAGTTGCGACCCTCCGGCACGCCACCGCCTGCTGGATCTGACTCGGCACGCCGGAGTCGGCGTGCTGGTGATAGCCGACCCGCTGGAGCTGGCGTTGCCGCCGCCGGGGCGCTATCCGCTGGAGCATGCCGGCGAGCGACGAGAGGTGCGGTTGCAGTCCGCACGCCAGCGCAGCGATTTCCGGCGCGCGTTGGGCGTCGGCGCCGCGCGGCTGGCCGACCTGGCCGGTTCACTGGGCCTGCGTCACGCCAGCATCGACACCACGGCGGATCCGTTCGATGCCGTGGCCGGCCTGATCGGTCGCCCTGGAGTGCGGCGATGACCGGCGCTGCGGGGCAAGCCGCGTCGACGGGTGCCGCGCCCGGCCCCAGCCTCCGCGATATCCATCTGCCCGCTGACCCCTCGTGGTGGCCGCCGGCACCGGGCTGGTGGCTGCTCGCCGTGCTTGCGTTGGTCGCACTTGCGTTTTTCGTCTGGGGTTGGCGTCGTCATCGTCGCGTGCGTAGCCGGCGGCAGCAAATTCTGGACGAGCTGGATCAGTTGGTCCGCCAGACTCGTGACGAAGGTGACCAGGCCGCGCTCGTGCGCGACCTGCATCAACTGCTGCGGCGCGTGGCGCGCCAGCACGATGCCCAGGCCGCGCTGCAGCGGGGCGAAGCCTGGCGGCAGACGCTGGCCCGGGTGCCAGTCGATGGTGCGGCCCTGGAGCAATTGCTTGCGCTCGATGAACTGATTTATCGGCCCTCGAGCGCCTGTGATGACGACGCGCTCGTCGCGGCCGTCAGACAGTGGTTGCGTCTGGCCGTAAAGCCGTCCAATTGGAACGCGGCCGCGCCAGTGCCGGAGCCGGTCGATGCCTGAGTTCGCCTGGCCGTGGATGATTCTGCTGCTGCCGCTGCCGTGGTTGCTGCGGCGCGGGTGGCGCCCGGCGGCACCTGGCCTGGCGCTGCACCTGCCGCAACCCGGCGTGCAGTTGGCGTCGGCGGCCGCCAAGCGCGCGCATGGTGCGGCGCCCTGGTTGCTGGCGCTGGCCTGGCTGTGCCTGATGGGTGCGGCGACACGGCCGCAGTGGCTGGGGCCGCCGCAGGCGCAACAGCGCAGCGGGCGTGCGCTGATGCTGGCGGTGGATCTGTCCGGCAGCATGCGCACACCGGACATGCAATTGGCCGGCCAATCTGTCAGCCGCTTCGGTGCCGTCGAGGCCATTGCCGGCGACTTCATCAGCCGGCGCAGTGGCGACGAAATAGGGCTGATCCTGTTCGGCAGCCAGGCCTACCTGGTCACGCCGTTGACCTATGACCTGTCGGCGGTACGCGCGCAACTGCAGGGCGCCGCGGTAGGCCTGGCGGGCAGCCAAACTGCGATCGGCGACGCGATCGCGGTCGCCGTGAAGCGCTTGTCGGCGCTGCCCGAGCAGGCGCGGGTGCTGGTACTGCTTACCGACGGGGTGAACAACGCTGGCAGTATCGCGCCGCGCGAGGCGGCCCGGGCGGCCCGGGCGGCCGGTGTGCGCATCTACACCATCGGTATTGGCGCTACCCATATGCGCATTCCCGGTTTCTTCGGCACGCAGACGATCAATCCCTCGGCCGATCTGGATGCGAGCATGCTCACCGCGATTGCGAAGGAAACCAGTGGGCGCTTCTTCCGCGCCACTGACAGCAGCGAGCTGGCTGAGGCCTATCGCGCGATCAATGCGCTGGAGCCAATGCCGCAGCGCGGCCCGTCCCTGCGTCCGCGGCATGAGTTGTTCCGCTGGCCGCTACTGGCCGCGCTGGCCTTGCTGTTGCTGGCGATCGTGCCGCGTCGGTTGGGGCGGGCGGCGGAGCAGAGCGCATGAGCGAGCTGCTACACCAGTTTCACTTCTTGCGCCCCTGGTGGCTGCTGACGCTGGCCGGGCTGCCGCTGCTGGCCTTGCCGCGCTGGCGTCGCGATGGAGGCCAACTCGCCCTGTCACGTCTGGTCGATCCCGATCTGCTGCCGCTGCTGTTGCGCGGGCAGGTGCGGCATCATTGGCTACCGCTGTGGTTGTTTGCGCTCGGTGGGGTGTTGGCGACACTGGCCCTGGCTGGTCCGGCCTGGAGTCGTGTTGAGCAGCCGCTGTACGCCAGTCGCCCGGCGCAGGTGGTGGCGATCTCGCTGTCACGGCACATGCTGGCGCGTGATGTGGCGCCGAGCCGGCTCGACCGCGCACGCTTGAAGGCGCACGAGCTGCTGGCCAGCAACCGCGCCGGATTGAACGCGCTGGTCGGCTACGCTGGCGAGGCGTTCCTGGTGGCGCCGCTGACCTCCGATGCGGGCAGTCTGAGCGACCTGCTCGATGCGATGGCCCCGGACACCATGCCGGTGGACGGCAACGATGCGGCGGCGGCCATCGCATTGGGCACCAAACTGATGCATGACGCCAAGGCCGGTGGCGGCTCGCTGGTACTGATCACCGATCAGGCCGGAGCCGCGGCCGATGCGGCGGCGCGTGAGGCACTTGCCGCCGGCGTGCATGTGTCCGTGCTTGGCGTAGGCACCGCGCAGGGTGGTCCGGTACCGCTGCCCGAGGGTGGCTTCCTGCATGACAGCAAGGGCCAGACGATTCTGGCGGGTCGCGATGATGCGGCGCTCGGTGCGCTGGCCCACGCCGGCGGTGGCCGCTACGTGCGCATGGACAGCGGTCAGCACGACATCGATGCCTTGCATGCCGAGTTGCGCAAGGCGCCGACGAGCACCGCCACCGGCCAGCTCGGCAATGAGTGGCAGGATCGCGGCCCGTGGCTGCTGCTGCCGCTGTTGTTGATCGTGGCCACGACGTTCCGCCGCGGCTGGGTCTTGTTGCTGCTGCTGGCGTGCCTGCCGTTGTTGCCGACCCCGGCCGCAGCGGCCACCTGGCAGAACCTCTGGCAACGCCCGGATCAGCAAGCCGTGCAGGCCTTGCGTGCGGGCCATCCGCAGCAGGCACAGCAGCTCGCCCGAGATCCGGCATGGCGCGGGGTGGCAGCGTATCGCGCCGGCGACTACGCGGCTGCGGTGGAGGACCTGCAACATGCTCCCGGCAGCGATGCGGCATACAACCGTGGCAATGCGCTGGCCAAGGCGCAGCACTACGAGGCTGCTATCAAGGCCTATGACGAAGCGTTGAAGATCGATCCGGCCCATGCCGACGCCAAGGCCAACCGCCAGGCAATCGAGGATTGGCTGCACCAGCAGCACAAGCAACAACAGCAGCAGAAGCCGGACCAACAGAAGCAATCTGGCCAGGGCGACGGCAAACAATCCTCGGCCCAGCACGATCAGGACGACGGCGACCAGTCGGAGTCGAAGCAACAGAAGTCCACGCAGGACGGCAGCAAGCCGTCGGATCAACAAGACCAGGGCGAGCAGTCGCCCGAGCCGGAGCATGCCGGCCAGGATCATTCCGGCGACCGGCCCAAACCGCAAACCGCGCAGGAACGAGCGGAGCAGAAAGCGGAAGCCGAGCAGGCTCAGCAGGCGTTGAAGAAACAGATGGACGAGGCGCTGGCTGCGCAGGCGGGCAAGCCGGCGCAGCAAAGCTCGGCGCATCAGCTCGGTGCACTGGCGAAAGACGACCCGCAATCGAAGTTGCCGGCGGACATTCGGCACGCGCTGCAACGCGTCCAGGATGATCCCGGCGCGCTGCTGCGGCGAAAGTTTGAACTGGAATACCGGGAGCGCCATGGTAGCGCTCCGGAGGAGGATGGACAGCCATGAGGAATGCACGCGCCGTCGCGTTCTGCCTGTTCGCGCTGCTGCTGGCCCCGGCCGTGGCGCGGGCGGCGACGGTGACCGCCACGCTGGATCGCAGCGAAGTGCAGTTGGGTGACACCGTCACCCTGAATGTGCGCGTCGCGGACGCGGGCGGCAACGTCGACATGCCCGATCTGGCCGCGTTGCGCCAGGACTTCAGCGTCCTCGGCACATCGCAGAACCGCAGCCTGCTGGTGGAGAACGGCAAGACCACCTCCAGCCTCACCTTCGGCGTGGCGTTGCGACCGAAGCACGCCGGCATGTTGCAGATACCGTCGCTGCAGGTTGCTGGCGGACAGACCGCGCCGCTGCAACTTGAGGTCGGTGCGCCACCGGGTCCAGCCGCTGTCGCCGCGCCGAACCGGGACGTCTTCATGGAGGCCCGGGTCGAACCGCAGCGTGGTTATGTCGGCGAGCAGTTCAGTTATGTGCTGAAGCTGTTCTATGCCAGCGCCCTGAGCAGCGGCTCGATCGATGTACCCAACGTCGGCGGCGTCGACTTGAACCAGATTGGCAAGGACTTGAGCTACGACACCCAGCGCGGCGGCCGCGGCTACCACGTGCTGGAGCGGCGCTATTCGCTGGTTCCGCAGCACGCCGGGCAGCTCCGGATTCCAGCGGCGAGCTTCCAGGGGAATGCGATCGATCCGTACAACCCGAACAGCTTCTTCGGGGCGACCGACAACGTCTCCACCAGCGCGCCAGCCGTGTCAATCGACGTGCAGGCCGCGCCGTCGGACTGGGGCAGCCACGCCTGGCTGCCGGCGCGTGCCTTGAGCTTGAGTCTGGACGGCTGGCCGGACGCGCAGCAGCAAGTACGGGTGGGGCAAGCGCTCAACCTCACCATGACACTGCAGGCGACGGGACTCTCTGACGACGCGCTGCCGGCGCTCAGCCTGCCGGCGCTGGACGGCGCCACCGTCTATCCCGACAAGCCGGTCAGCCACAACCATGTTGGCGACCAGTGGATCATCGGCCAGCGTCAGCAGGCGTTTGCCATCGTGCCCGCGCGCCCGGGCACGTTGACGATACCGGCGACCACGTTGAAGTGGTGGAACGTACTCACCGACCAGCTGGAAGAGGCGAAGATTCCCGCGCACAGCGTTATCGTGTTGCCGGCGATCGGCGGCAACACCGCGCCGCCCTCGGCCCTGGCGGCGCCGCCCTCGGCCTCGTCAGGTGCCGCTGGCACTCACGCCTCGGCGGCGGTGAATTCGCCGGCACCCTGGCGCTGGATCGCGCTGGGCAGCATCGCGCTGTGGCTGCTCAGTGTGCTGGTCTGGTGGTGGTGGCGCCGCCGCCGGCGCAGCGCTCCCCAGGCTGCCCTGACGTCGGTACCGCCGAGCGTACGCCAGGCGCAATCGGCCTTTCTCGCCGCGGCGCGCGGCAGCGACGTCGCGGTCCAGGTGCGCTGCCTGCTTACCTGGGCGCGGGCAGAGCGTCCGGCCATCCAGCACTTGGGCGAATTGTCTGCAGCGCTGGTGGATGTTTCACAGCATGCGGCAATCGACGCCCTGCAACGGCGTCACTACGCGGCTGGGTCGGCCTCTTCCGATACTACCGACGCCGGGCTGGCCGCGGCATTCAAGCATGGCTTCGCATGGCGCAATGCATCCGCCGACGAAGGCCACACGGGGCTGCCGCCGCTATATCCGTTCAAACTGCATTGAATGGCTTGTCGTCTCCGGCTGCTGCATCCAACGCGTGCTGGAAGATGGCGCGAACGTCGTCGCTGAAACAGCACAAAATGATTCCGATCTGTTCCGCGTCGGTGAGCTCGTCGCGCAGCGTCGCCACCGCCACGACAGCCGCCTGCGCCACCGGATAGCCGTAGACCCCGCAGCTGATCGCCGGGAACGCAATCGTGCGCAAGCCATGTTCACGCAACAGCTGTAGCGCATTGCGATGGCAGCGCTCCAGCAGCAGCGGTTCGCCTTGTGTGCCGCCGTGCCAGACCGGTCCCACGGTGTGGATCACGTGGCGTGCCGGCAGCTCGAATCCTGGGGTGATGCGTGCCTCGCCGGTAGGACAGCGGACGCCGGGCGCCGACTCGGACAACTGGCTGCAGGCTTCCAGCAGCGCCGGCCCGGCCGCCCGATGGATCGCACCATCCACGCCACCGCCGCCGAGCAGGCTCGGGTTGGCCGCGTTGACGATCGCGTCCACGCGCAACGTGGTGATGTCGGCGGTGATGGCTTTCAGAGGCATGGCTTCATGATGGAGGGCGGCTTATGCTGCAACCAGGTTCATCGCGGGGTGCGACAGCTCATGGCGAAAACAGAAGACCTTTCCTTCGGGTATCTGCTCAACGACGTCACCTTGCTGTTCCGCAAGCACTTCGACCGGCGCGCCGTGAAATTCGGCCTGACCCGCGCGCAGTGGCGCGCCACCAAGATGTTGCACCACCGCGAAGGCTTGCGCCAGACCGAACTGGCCGAATTGCTGGAAATGGAGCCGATCGCCGTCGGCCGCGTGATCGATCGCCTGCAGGCGGCAGGTTTCGTCGAGCGTCGGCCTGATCCGCGTGATCGTCGCGCGTGGCAGCTTTACATCACCGAACAGGCACGCGTGATCGTCGGCGACATGGAATTCATCGCACGAGACTTGCGCAAGGACGCCACCCGCGGCGTCGACTACGACGAACTGCACCAGGCGCTGGGCGTGCTCAACCGCATCAAGGACAATCTGCAGGCGCTGGATGCGGCGGAGAATGTGCAGCAAGCCGGCGATTGAGGCGTGTTGGTGTCATGTGCCATTGGTCCTGCATGAGTCGGAGTCTTCGGGGCGCAGAATATGTCATGACAGCCAATGGCTATGTCTGGTCGGCCAGATGACAGCGGGTTGTTTTTTTATTGGATTTTATGGCCATGCTGCAGGTTGATGCAGGCGCCGGTTGAATGAGGCGAGTGGCTGGAGCCAGCATGTCGCAGCAGACCCTGAAAAAGCTTTTATTCGCGGCTTTGGTGCTGGTGGTTGCGGCTACTGTGGCGCAGTACCTGTGGCGAAGTCACGGTGCGCCATCCGCGGCGCACCCGGTCACGACGGCGCAGGCCGTGCCGATCAAGGCTGATACCGCACGACGTGGCGATATCGATCTTTCCCTGAAAGTCATCGGCAGTGCGCAGGCGTGGTCGACGGTGACCGTGCAGGCACGGGTCAACGGCCAGCTGCAGTCGCTGTCCTACAAGCCCGGCGGTCACGTCAGCAAGGGCGAGACGATCGTCCGCATCGATCCGAGCCTGCTCCAGTCGCAGCTGGATGAAGCGCTCGGCAACCTGGCCAAGGGCCAGGCGCAACAGATCAATGCGCAGGCCTTGCTGCGGCGTTACGGCCCGCTGCTGGCGAAAGGCTACGTGGCCCAGTCGGCGTACGACACGGCCAAGGCCGACGCCGGGCTGTATGCGGCGGCGGTGAAGGCGGATGAGGCGGCGGTCGAACTGGCCCGCGCCCAACTGGGCTACGCCACGATCCGGGCGCCGGTCGACAGTGTCGCCGGCGCGCCGCTGGTCTATCCCGGCGCGCAGGTCACCGCCAACAGCACCAACCTGGTGGTACTCAACCAGGTGCAGCCGATCTACATCACCTTTGCCGTTCCCGAGGCGGAGCTGGCCGCCCTCAAGATTGCCCATGCCCGTGGCGCGGTACCGGTGAGCGCGAGGCTGCCGGGTAGCAAGACGAACATGCACGCCACGCTGGATTTCATCAACAATGCCGTGGACCCAAGCACCGGCACGATCCAGCTCAAGGCCGAGTACGCGAACCAGGATGACGAGCTTACTCCGGGCCAGTTCGTCGAGGTGAGCCTGCCCACCGCGAGCCTGAAAAACGTGGTAACGGTCCCTGCCGTGGCGCTGCAGAACTCGCCCGATGGCAGCTTTGTGTTTGTCGTCGATGCCGCCGACGTGGTGCATCAACGCATGGTCACGATCGGCGCCAGTACCGCCGATCGGGTCGTTATCAGCAACGGTCTGCAAGGTGGCGAGCGCGTCGTTACCGACGGTCAGCTGCTGCTGGTGGATGGTGCGCATGTGCGCATCCTGACCGGCGGTTGAGCTGGCGATGAACGTACCCGCCCTGTGCATCCGCCGACCGGTGATGACTGTGCTGCTGATGGTCGCGCTGGTCGTGTTCGGCGTGGTGGCGTATTCGAAGCTGCCGGTGAACGAGCTGCCGAACGTGGACTTCCCGACCATCTCGGTCAGCGCCAGCCTGCCCGGTGCCTCGCCGGAGACGATGGCCACCGCGGTGGCCACGCCGCTGGAAAACCGGTTCTCCGCGATCGCCGGCATTTCGTCGATGACCTCGACCAGCGCGCTGGGCTCAACCTCGATCACGCTGACCTTCGAGCTGGATCGAAACATCGATGCCGCCGCGCAGGATGTGCAGACCGCGATCTCGGCAGCGCAGCGGCAATTGCCGACAACGATGCCGACGCCGCCCACTTTCCGCAAGGTCAATCCGGCGGACAAGGCGATCCTTTACCTGACCTTGCGCTCGGACACCTTGCCGCTGTCGAAGGTCGACGAATACGGCGAGACCCGGCTGGCGCAGCGCCTGTCGATGATCGATGGCGTGGCCCAGGTCAGCGTGTTCGGTTCGCAGAAATACGCGGTGCGGATCAGCGTGGATCCGAACAAGCTGGCAGCCAACGGCATCGGCATCGATACGCTGCAGCAGGCGATTTCCGACGCGAATGTCAACCTCGCCACCGGCTCGCTCAACGGTAGCCGGCAACTGCTGCAAGTGAGTTCGGACGGCCAGTTGCAGAAAGCGGCGCCGTACAACGACATCGTGGTGGCCTACCGCAACGGCGCGCCGATCCACCTGTCGGCGCTGGGACATGCGAGCGACGGCGTACAGAACGACCAGGTCGCCAGCTGGTTCAACGGCAAGCGTGCGATCGTGCTGGCGATCGACCGTCAGCCGGGATCCAATACGGTGGCGACCGTGGCCCGGATCCGCGCGGTGCTGCCGCAGTTCGAGGCGTCGCTGCCGCCTTCGATCAAGCTCGAGGTGATGTACGACCGGTCCGAGTCGATCCGCGACTCGGTCGACGACGTGCAATACACCTTGCTGCTGGCCGGGGTGCTGGTGATCCTGGTGATCTACCTGTTCCTCGGCAATGTATCCGCCACGCTGATCCCGGCGCTGGCCCTGCCGGTCTCGGTGATTGGAACGTTCGGCGTGATGTATGCGCTCGGCTACAGCCTGGACAATCTCTCGCTGTTGGCATTGACCCTTGTGGTCGGTTTCGTGGTCGACGACGCGATCGTGATGCTGGAGAACATCATGCGCCATGTCGAGGGCGGCATGGACCCGTACGAGGCCTCGCTCAAGGGTTCTGCGGAGATCGGCTTCACGATCTTCTCGATGACGATCTCGCTGGTGGCTGTGTTTTTGCCGGTGATGTTCATGGGCGGCATCGTGGGCCGCCTGTTCCATGAGTTTGCGGTGACGATCAGCACGGCGATCCTGATTTCCGGGTTCGTCTCGATCACGCTGACGCCGATGCTGTGCAGCCGCTTTGTGAAAGGTGCCCGGCAGCAGAAGAAGTCGCCTGTGGTGTTCTGGTTCGATCGCGGGTTCAACCATGTGCGTGAAGGCTACCGTCGCTCGCTGGCCTGGTCGGTGGGTCATCCGCGCGCGGTGCTTGGGGTGTTCTTCATCAGCCTGCTGGCCACGGCACTGCTGTTTGTGGTGGTCGACAAGGACTTCATTCCGGCCGGCGACACCGGTCAGCTGATCGTCAACGTGGAGGGTCCGGACGACATCTCGATCGCCGCGATGAAGGCGCGGCAGCAGGAACTGGCGGCGATCGTGGCGAAGGATCCCAACATCGACAGTTTCATGTCCTCGGTCGGCAGCGGTGGTTCGCGCGCCACCACCAACAACGGCACGATGTTCCTGCGGCTCAAGCCGGCCGATGGACGGGCGCTCGACCCGGAAGGGATCATCCAGGAGCTGCGCAAGAAGTTCGCCAGCGTGCCCGGCATTCGTGCCTACATCCAGAATCCGCCGGCGATTCAGGTCGGCGGGCGGCAGTCCAAGGCCGAGTACCAGTACACGCTGCAGTCGGTGGATCTGCAGGGGCTGTATGCATCGGCCGGCCAGGTGGAGCGGACGTTCAGTCAACTGCCCGGTTTCCAGGACGTCACCAGCGACCTGGACCTCAACGGCCCGGCGATCTCGGTCAAGGTGGACCGCGCCCGGCTGGCGCCGCTCGGCCTCACCATGCGCCAGGTACAGACCGCGCTGGGCGCCGCGTTCGGCGCGAACCAGGTCTCCACGATTTATGGCTCAGCTACCCAGTACTGGGTGATCCTGCAGGTCGCCTACGCGTTTCAGAATGATCCGGCCGTGCTGTCGCAGCTCTACGTCACCTCGAAGTCGGGCGCGTTGGTGCCGCTCAGCGCCGTGGCCAGTTTCCAGCGCACGGCGCGCCCACTCACGGTGAATCACCAGGGCCAGCTACCGGCGGTGACGATTTCTTTCAACCTGGCGCCGGGGGTGAGCTTGAGCCAGGCGGTCAGCCGGATCGATGGTGCGATGAAGAAACTGAGTCTGCCCGCGTCGATCAGTGGCAGTGTGCAGGGCACCGCGCAGGCGTTCCAGGATTCGGTGCAGGGCATGGGCCTGCTGCTGGTGCTGGCGGTGTTTGTGATCTATCTGGTGCTGGGCATCCTGTACGAGAGTTTCATCCATCCGCTGACGATCCTGTCCGGACTGCCGGCGGCCGGTGTCGGCGCCCTGCTGACCCTGATGATTTTCCGCGCGCCGCTGGATCTGTTCTCGTTCGTCGGTATCGTGATGCTGATCGGCATCGTCAAGAAAAATGCGATCATGCTGATCGACTTTGCGCTGGAACGGCAGCGCGTCGAGGGCATGGCGCCGACCCAGGCGATCATCGAGGCCTGCCACGTACGTTTTCGCCCGATCATGATGACCACCATGGCGGCGTTCGCCGGTACCTTGCCGCTCGCCCTGGGCATCGGCGCCGGTGCCTCATCGCGCCGGCCGCTCGGCCTGGCGGTGGTCGGCGGGCTGCTCGTCTCGCAAGTGCTGACGCTGTACCTGACGCCGGTGATCTACCTCTACATGGATCGCCTGCAGCAGCGATTCAGGCGCAAGGGCAAGGCAAAGCTGCTGGCCGCGGAATGATCCCCGATGGTCCCCTCGTCATTCAGGCGGGGGCGCAGCTCATTCGCCGGCACCGTCCTCGGCGAACGCGCCAGGGGCCGAGCCGAAGTCGCCATCGGCCTGGGCGGCCATGTACGAGAACGCGGCGTAGACCGCTACATTCTGCGCCAGCTCCTTCGGGTCGATCTTGTCCAGCGTGTCGTTGGGCGTGTGGTGCCAGTCGAAATAATGCGCGCCATCCTGGGTCAAGGACAGGGCGGCCATGCCCTTGGCATGCATCTGGGACAGGTCGGGACCACCGCCGCCAGGACGCCCGGTGTCGTATGTCACGCCAATCGGTGCCAGCACGTTCGCGATCTGCTGGATCGCGTTGCGCGCCGAAGGCTTCACGCTGGCGCTCATGCGCCAGACCGGGCCGGCGCCGAAATCCGATTCCGAACCAAGCTGGAACTTGGCCACCTCGTCCCCGTGCTTTTCGGCATACGCGCGGCCGCCCCACAGACCCATCTCTTCGTTGGCGAACGCGATCACACGGATCGTGCGATCGGGCCGCTGCGGCAGGTCGCGAATCAGCTTGGCGGCCGCCATCGCAATCGCCACGCCGGCACCGTCGTCGATCGCGCCCGTGCCCGGATCCCACGAGTCGAGGTGACCGCCGAGCGCGACGACCTGGTCGGGATACTTGCGTCCGGTGATCTCGCCGATCACGTTCGCACCGGTGTATTCGCCCACCATGCCGCAATCGAGGTCGAGCTTTACCAGCACTGTCTTGCCGTAGGCGAGCACGCGATCGAGCTGGTCGGCGTCGGGGTTTGCGAGTGCGGCGGCAGGGATTGCCGTGGCGCCCACGCGAAAGCCGGTGACGCCGGTGTGCGCGATGCGCTGATGCGCATCCGTGCCGGCCGAGCGCAGCAGATAGCCAGCCGCGCCCTTGGCGGCGGCGAGTGGCGGCCCGGCCACGCGCACGGCCGAAGCCGTGCCGTAATCGTGACCATCCTTCTCGCGGTGCATCCGGTAGTCGACGTAGACGATCTTGCCCTTGACGCTGACCGGATCGGCAGCCTTCAGTGCGTCGAGGCTGTCGAATTTCACCACCTGGGCGGTCAGCCCGCCTTTTGGCGTGCCCGGCGAATAGCCCAGCGCAGTCAGTACCAGCGGTTGCGGGAACGGCGCCACGATGGCGCCGCTCTCGCCGCGTCGCTGCCACAGCGGAAACGTCACCGGCTCGGTGTAGACCTTGTCGAAGCCCAGCGCCTTGAACTTTGCCACCGCCCATTCGCGCGCGCGCAAGTCGGCATCGCTGCCGGCCAGGCGCGGCCCCACTTCCGTGGTGAGTGAACTGACGATCCGGTACGCCATGTCGTCATGCATCGCCCGGTCGCGCAACTGTCCGGCGGTATTGACCGCGGCGGTCGGAATCGTGGTGTCGGCAGCAGCGACACCGCAGGCGAGCAGCACGCTGGCGGCCAGCGCAGCAACGGGAAGTCGACGCATCGGGAAACTCCGCAAACGAAACGCCGATTATGATGCAGCATCCCCTCGCCGCGCGAGCCGAAAGTCACGGATGGAAGAGCAGGGAACAGGGAACGCATGATGCGTCGCGATCATCCGTCTGAGCCCGAATCCAGTGCGGGAATCCGAGTCTGACGGGCCAGTCTTGCTGGCCGCAAATTCGCCCGTTCCCCGTTCCCGCTCTTGCTCCTACGATTTCTTCTCTTTCAACAAATCACGAATCTCGGTCAGCAACGCCACATCGGCCGGGGGCGCGGCAGGCGCTTCTTCCTGTTTCTTCTGCATGCGGTTCATCGCCTTGATCACCATGAAGATCGCAAAAGCGATGATGATGAAGGTGATGATGGTGTTGATGAAGGATCCGTAGCTGATGGCGACTTCGGCGATCTTGTGCGCCGGGTCACTGTCGACGGCGGGCTTGATCACCCATTTGAGCTTGGAGAAGTCGATGCCGCCGGTGAGCCATCCGATCGGCGGCATGATCACGTCGCTGACCAGTGAACTGACGATCTTGCCGAACGCGCCGCCGATGACGATACCGACCGCCATGTCCATCACGTTGCCGCGCATCGCGAACGCTTTGAATTCCTGCATCATGCCCATGCTGTGCTCCCCAGGGTTGCGCCAAATGGCCCGTGAACTCTAGCGCAGTGCGGCCACCGGGCGCGGTCATGGCGGCGGGAGCTCAGATGATGCGTGAAACCAGTTCAGCCACACCCACTAGTTCGGCATGGATACGGTCGCCGCGCTGCAGTGCCGCCACGCCGGCAGGCGTGCCGGTAAAGACCAGGTCGCCGGCCTTCAATTCGAACAGGCGTGACAATGCGACGATGATCTGCGGCACGCCATGCACCATTTCACTCAGGGTGGCCTGTTGGCGCAACTCGCCGTTGACGCTCAGGCGCAATACAGTGTCCGCACCGATGGCGGCCGTCGCCACCGGGCGCAGCGCCGAGATCGGCGCTGAGTGGTCGAACGCCTTGGCTACATCCCACGGGTGGCCCTTGGCCTTGGCCTGCGCCTGCAGGTCGCGTCGGGTCAGATCCAGACCCACGCCGTAACCCCAGACCAGCGATCGCGCCTGTTCCGCGTCGAGCTCCCGGCCGCCAGCGCCGAGCGCCACCACCATCTCCACCTCGTGATGGAAGTTGCTGGTGGCCGACGGGTAGGGCACATCGGCGCCGTCACTGATCACGGCATCGGCTGGCTTGCAGAAGAACATCGGCGCGGCCTGATCCACGCTGGCGCCCATCTCGCGCGCGTGCTCGGCGTAATTGCGGCCGATGCAGAACACCCGGCGGATCGGAAAGCGTTGCTCGCTGTCGATGATTGGCAGGCTGGGCTGGGCGGGTGCAGCGATGATGTATGTCATGCTGGCAAGCGTAGCAAACCGCTGCCGGTATCGTGGGAGTGGCAGTCGGGTGACAGCTGTCATCGACGATGGCTGATGCTGTGCCCTGACCTGGGCAAGCGTCGATCCGTCATTATGCAAACCATCGAGAAGCCGGCACAGCCAAGCGGGGATCGCGAGTGGACAGCACCGATCTTTTGAAGGAACTACGTATCGAGCGGCACCAGCGGGGAGACCACGATGGTGGTCGCGCGCGCTGGCCGTGGATGCTCGGGGTGCTGGTGGTCGTGCTGGTGCTGGTCGGTGCTGCCGGCTGGTTCTGGCTTGGCCATCACGCAGTGTCGGTACAGGTGGCGCAGGCGGTGTCGATCGGCGCAGACAGCGATGCGGGCGCGGTGTTGCAGGCGACCGGATACGTGACCGCACGGCGCCAGGCCACGGTATCCGCACAGATCACCGGCACGCTGACTGCGGTGCTGATCGAGGAAGGCGATCAGGTCACCAAGGGCCAGGTGCTGGCGCGACTGGACGACAGTGCGTACAAGGCGGGGCTGCAAACGGCCAGGGCGCAGGCTGCCGCGGCACAGGCGCTGGTGGCGCAGTATCGGGCACAACTGGCGCAGAGTCAGAGCGACTCGACACGGTTGCAGTCACTGGCGAAGCGGGGGCTGGTGTCGAAGCAGGCCGCCGAGCAGGCGCTCACCCTGGTCGATACCACGCGTGCCCAGCTTGTGGCGCAGCAGAAACAAGCGGCTGCCGCCGCGGCGCAGGCGGTGCAGGCAAGGGTCAATTTTGATTACACGGTGGTGCGTGCGCCATTCAGTGGCGTAGTGACTACCAAAGACGCCCAGGTCGGCGAGATCATTTCGCCGCTGTCGGCCGGTGGCGGCTTCACCCGCACCGGCGTGGGCACCATCGTCGACATGGATTCGCTCGAAGTGGATGTCGACGTCAACGAGGCCTACATCGGTCGGGTCAAGCCCGACATGCCGGCCGAGGCGGTACTGGATGCCTATCCGGACTGGAAGATTCCCGCCCACGTCATCGCCATCGTGCCCACCGCCGATCGCGGCAAGGCCACCATCAAGGTGCGCGTGGCGCTGGAAAAGAAAGACGCGCGGATCGTGCCGGAGATGGGCGTGCGCGTGTCGTTTCTGGACGCCAAGCCAGAGACCACGGTGCAGACACCGCAAGGCGTGTTGATCCCGGCGACGGCTATCGTGCAACGAGACGGGCACAGTGTGGTGTTTGTGCTGGATGGCAAGCAGGTGCGGGCGCGCGCGGTGCAACCGGCGGCACAAAGTTATGGCGACTTGCGCCTGGTGCCGGCTGGCGTGGAGTCCGGTGACAGCGTGGTGGTCACGCCGCCGGCGAATCTGCATGACGGTTCGGACGTCCGGATGAACAAGCCCTAATACGCCTCTACCATTTATTTCTTGTTGCAGGAGTCCGCTCGCGGGCGTTGCTCTCCAACCCCGAAACCCGAACCAGAGCAGCGCCTGCGAGCTGGTTCCTGCAACGACCTGAGTCTTATCGGAGAACCGCATGGGCACCTTCATCGAAATCGAGAATCTCGCCAAGACCTACACGCGTGGCAAGCAGAAGGTCGAGGTGTTGCATCACGTCAATCTGGCTATCGCCGAGGGCGATTTTCTCGCCTTGATGGGGCCGTCCGGTTCGGGCAAGACTACCTTGCTCAACCTGATTGGTGGTCTGGACACGCCGACTGCCGGCAGCATCAGCGTGGGTGGCCAGCGGATTGACCAGCTCGGTGGGGGTGCTCTGGCGAAGTGGCGTGCGTCCAACGTCGGTTTCGTCTTTCAGTTCTACAACTTGATGCCGATGCTCTCCGCGCAGCGCAATGTGGAACTGCCGCTGCTGTTGACCAGATTGTCTGGTGCGCAGCGCAAGAAGAATGCCTCGATTGCGTTGCAACTGGTTGGGCTGGCTGACCGCGCCACGCACAAACCCGGCGAGTTGTCCGGTGGTCAACAACAGCGCGTGGCAATCGCCCGCGCGATCGTGTCAGATCCTGCATTGCTGGTCTGCGATGAGCCCACCGGCGACCTGGATCGCCAGTCTGCCGAGGAGGTGCTGGGCTTGCTGCAGCAGCTCAATCGCGACCACGGCAAGACCATCGTCATGGTCACGCATGATCCGAAGGCGGCGGAATATGCCACGCACACGCTGCATCTGGACAAGGGCACCCTGGTCGAACAGGCCACGGCTTGAGGAGGCGGTCATGAAGTATCTCCACCTGATCTGGGCTGCGCTGTTCCGGCGCAAGACCCGCACCTTCCTCACCCTGGTTTCGATCCTGGCGGCGTTCCTGCTGTTTGGGATGCTCGACGGCGTGCGCGACAGCTTCAACAATATCGGCAAGAGTGCCGTGGGTGCGCAGCGCCTGCAGACCGGCTCGAAACTGTCATTCATCGAGACCCTGCCGCTGGCGTTGCAGGCGCGCATTGCGCAGGTGCCCGGCGTCAAGGATGTGGCGTATGCCAACTGGTTTGGTGGCGCGTATCAAGATCCGCGCAACCAGATTTTCACGTTTGCGGTCAGCCCGAACTATGTCGACCAGTATCCGGAAGTGGTGGTAACGCCGGAGATGCGCAAGGCATTCGACAGCACGCGCACCGGCATCCTGGTCGGCGACAAGCTTGCGCTGAAGTACCACTGGAAGGTGGGCGACAAGATTCCGTTGCAGTCGAACATTTTTCCGCAGCGCAACGGCAGCAAGGACTGGAGCTTCGACGTCGCCGGCATCCTGCATGCTGCAGAAGGCGACAAGGATGGTTTCCTGCAAGGCGTGATCCTGATGCACTGGAAGTATTTCGACGAGTCGACGCCGTACAACCAGGGACACGTGGGCTGGTACATCGTCCGCGTTTCCGATGTGAATCAGGCCGACCGTGTGGCCAAGGGGATCGACGCGCTGTCGGCCAATTCCGATCATGAGACCAAGACGATGACCGAGCAGGCCGCGTTCGCGTCGCAGATCAAGCAGGTGGCGGATATCGGCTTGATCGTGGGCGCCATCATGGGCGCGGTGTTCTTCACATTGTTGCTGCTGACCGGCAACACCATGGCGCAGGCGGTGCGCGAGCGTACCAGTGAGTTGGCCGTGCTCAAGACCATTGGTTTTTCCAATCAAAGCGTGATGGCGATGGTCCTGGCCGAGTCGGTGTTGCTGGTGGTACTCGGTGGCGTACTCGGTCTCGGCTTGGCTGCACTGCTGGGGCCGGCATTGAGCGCCGGCAGCGGGGGCGCAATCAACATGCCGCCCGTGGGTTTGAACAGCTGGGTGCTCGGGATCGCCTTGATGGTGGCAATTGGTCTGCTGGTCGGCGCACTCCCGGCGTTGCGGGCGCTGCGCTTGAATATCGTCGATGCACTGGCTGGTCGCTGAGGAGGCAACATGAAAAAGCTCACATCATTTTTGCGCGGGCTCGGCTTGTTGCTGGTGGTGGCGATCGGGGTTGCGGTCTGGATCCTTGTCCCCTGGCAAGGGTTGCTCGCCCTGGCGGTACTCTTCGTATTGTGGATGGTGCTGACGCGACGCGGTCGCCAGGCCGGCTCGATCACGGGCGTTGGCGTCAGCACCTTGCCGCAGCGGATCGGGTCGTCGCTGGTGGTCGTCGTCGGCATCGCCGGCGTGGTCGCGGTACTCGTTGCGCTGCTGGCGATGGGCGAGGGCTATCAGGACACTTTGCAACGCAGTGGCAGTGACGATACTGCGATCGTCATGCGCGGCGGTTCGGCCAGCGAGGTGATGTCGGTGCTGGACAGCAACTCGGTCACGCTGATTGCGCAGGGCCCTGGCATCGCGCGCGATGCCAACGGCAAGCCGCTGGCGTCGCCGGAATTGGTAGTAGCCGCAAATCTGCCGATCAAGGGCGGCATTGCTGATGAGACTGGCAGTGTGCAGCTGCGGGGTGTCGGCGACGAGGTATGGCAGGTGCGTCCAAACGTGAAGATCGTCGCCGGGCGCGCGTTCAAGCCGGGCATGCGCGAGCTGGTGGTGGGCACGGGTGCACAACGCCAGTTCGCGGGGCTGGAGCCAGGTCACGAGGTCAAGCTGGGCAATCAGGTGTGGACGGTCGTCGGCGTGTTCGTCTCGGATGACGCGATGGACTCCGAGGTGTGGGGCGACGCCAGCACGGTCGCGTCCACCTATCGACGCGGCAACAGCCGTGGCTCGGTGACCGTGCGGCTGACCAATCCCGGCGCGTTCGCTGCGTTCAAGGCCGCGCTGGTCAGCGACCCGCAGATCAAGGTGGACGTCGACACCACGCTCGCTTATTTCAGCCGGCAGTCCGAAACGATGACGAAGGTGATCCGCGTCGTTGGCATGGTAGTGGGTGCGATCATGGCCATCGGCGCGTTGTTCGGCGCGCTCAACACGATGTTTGCGACGGTGGCTTCGCGTGCGCGCGAAATTGCCACCTTGCGCGCGATCGGTTTCCGCGGATTGCCGGTGGTGGTGGCGGTGATGCTGGAAACGATGTTGCTCGCGTTGCTCGGTGGCGTTCTCGGCGGCCTGATCGCGTGGCTGATCTTCAACGGTTATACCGCCTCCACGCTGGGCGGTGGCGTTGGCCAACTGACGTTCCAGTTCAAGGTCTCCCCGGAACTGCTGTGGACCGGGATCAAATGGGCGTTGGCCATCGGTTTCGTTGGCGGCCTGTTCCCGGCGGTACGTGCGGCAAGCTTGCCGGTGACCACTGCGCTGCGGGAGTTGTGATCGGGACCGACGCAAGAGTCCGCGAGCGGGCTCCTGCGCGATTCCTGTCAGGGCATCACCGGCGGCACGTAGTCCAGCGTCATCCCGAACAGCCACAACAATACGAGTACCAGCGGCAAGTGCACCAGGAACTGCATGAAGGTGTAGCCGACCACGTCGCGTGCGCGCAGGCCGAGTACACCCAGCAGCGGCAGCATCCAGAACGGGTTGATCAGGTTGGGGATGGCTTCGGCGGCGTTGTACACCTGTACCGCCCAGCCCAGGTGCACGTGCAATTCGTTGGCGGCCTGCATGACGTAAGGCGCCTCCACCAGCCATTTGCCGCCGCCCGAGGGCACAAAGAAACCCAGGATCGATGAGTACACGCCTATCACCAGCGGAAACGTGTCGGTGGTCGCGACGTGCACGAACAGGTCGGACAACCGATGCGCCAGCGTCTGCCCGCCGAACCCCGAAGCCTTGGTGAGCAGCGCGGCGATACCGCCGTAGAGCGGGAACTGGATCAGCACACCGGTCGTGCTTGGCACTGCACGCGTCACCGCGTCGAGAAAACTGCGCGGACGCCAATGCAGCACGAGGGCAACGGTCAGGAACAGCAGGTTGTAGGTGTTGAGGTTGGAGATGGCCAATACCGCCGACTTGCTCGCAAACTCGTGACCGAGCCAGCCCAGACCGAGCAAGCCGATCGCCAGCGACAGCAGCGGGCTGTATTCCAGCCATTCGCCAGGTCGTGTGCGTGGTGGCAACACCGGGGTCGAATCCACGGGTAGATCGAACATCTGCGCCGTACGCGCGCTGGCGTCCGACGGCGCGGTAAACCAGCACACCAGCAACGACACCACGATCAGGATCGCGGTCAGCGCAAGCGATTGCCACAGAAAAATTGTCTGGCTGAACGGCAACACGCCGGTGATCGCAATCAGGCCCGGCGGCATGCTTCCCGGATTGGCCTGCAACTGTGCAGCGGATGAAGACAGGCCCATCGCCCAGATCGCACCCAGACCGAGGTAGGCGGCAGCACCTGCGGCGCGATAGTCCATGCGCAAGTCGCTGCGGCGCGCCAGTGCGCGCACCAGCAAGCCACCGAAGATCAGCGAAAAGCCCCAGCTCAACAGCGACGCCAGCATGCTGACCAGCGCGACGTACACGAGCGCGCCACGCCCGTTTCGTGGCGCGCGCGCCAGCACGTTGATGAAGCGCTCCACCACTGGCGCCGTGGCCAGTACGTAGCCGCCGATCACCACGAACGCCATCTGCATGGTGAACGGGATCAGGCTCCAGAAGCCGTCGCCGAATGCGTTCATCGTAGCTACCGGCGAGGCACCGAAACCCAACGCCGCCACGGCAACGACCACCACGCCCAGCGCGGCAAACACCCATGCATCCGGGAACCAGCGCTCAGACCATGCGGCACTACGCAGTGCCGCGCGTGCCATCCAACCATCCTGACTTGCTTTCATGCCGTCCCTCCATGCAGTTGTCGTGGCATAGTCGCGCTGCAACCGGCGCGACGGCAAGCCGACCAAAGCCTAATTCCTACCCGTCGGAAGGGCTCTGCTGCAGGGGCGGCGGTTCCCCGTGCAGAACGGGCATCAGTGGCCAAGACGGCTCAGGAGACGGTGAGACTTTTGACCGGCCGCTTCCGCTTTGCCAGCGTGATCATCACCAGGCCCGCCAGGATGATGAGCATGCCGGTGAGGTCGTAAGGTCCGAGATGTTCGCCGGCGAGCAGAATGCCGAGCAGCACGGCGACCGGCGGATTGACATAGGCGTAGCTGGTGGCCAGCGCCGGGCGCGCATGCTTGAGTACATACAGGTAGGCGCTGAACGCAACAATCGAGCCGAACACGGCCAGATAGGCCAACGCCAGCGTGGCGCGCATCGTCGGGTGCGCGGGCAAGTGTTCGCCGCTGAGGAAGCCGAACAACAGCAGGGCGACACTGGCGCACAGCATTTGCGCCGCGGTGTTCATCGGCCCGGGGGGCATGTCGCGGCGCCGGCTCCAGGCCGAGCCGAACGCCCAGCACATGGCCGCGACCAGCAACGCCAGTGCCCCCAGCCGCGAGCCGGACAGGCCGCTGCCCAGGTTCAGCACGATCACTCCGGCGAAACCAATCGCCAGGCCGGCACTTTCCCGGCGGGTCGGCCATTGACCGTACATGCCGACGAACAACGCGGCGAACAGCGGCATGCTGGCGACCGCGACGGCGGCAATACCCGAGCTGACCCGTTGCTCGGCGAAGCAAACCAGGCCGTTGCCCAGACCCAGCAGCAGCAAGCCGGTGAATGCCGCATTGCGCCACTGCAGTGGGGTCGGTGGCGTCAACCCGCGCCAACGCAAAAAACCATACATCGCCACGCCGGCACACAGAAAGCGGGTGCCGGCGAGCAGGAACGGCGGATAGCTTTCCAGCGCGAAGCGGATGCCGAGATAGGTCGAACCCCAGATCACGTACAACGTCAGCAGCCCCAGTGGGATCAGCAGACGTGGGTCAGTGAGGTGCGGTGATGGCGCGACCGCGGCGTCGATGGAAGAATCGGACATGGAGGCGAGCCGTATGGGGACGGCGCATTATCCGCGAACGCGAGAAACGAGTGGAGACGGACGGGTGACGAGCGCGCTCGACGCGGCGGCTCATTTTGATTCACTTTCGACTCAACGCCGTCCCGGATGGAGCACCTGGAATTCGCCTTCCAGCACGGCCGGCTGATCCTTCGGCGCGGAGGCAATCGGCTTCGCGGGTGCAAGGCCTTGCTTCCACTGGCGGACGACCAGCAGGATCACGCCGCCGACCAGCAGGACGCTGGCCACCACCAGACCGAAGACCAGCAGGACGCCGATCGCGGCCAAACCCAGCAGCAGCGTCAGGAAGCGTGCCACGGGGTGGCGGGGGCGGCGCATGGAATGCACGAAAAGGCGCATGTGTTAAAAACCTGTGTGGTAAAATCAATGACTTACGGTAACACGATGGGGCCAAGCAGCCCGTGAGGCAAGTGCCGATGGATACAGTGACCCCGGTCGAATCGTCGCAGCAGTCGGTGCTGTGTCCACTGGCGCAGATCCCCGATGGCGGGGCCACCGCCGTCGACGCGATGCTGGTCGATGGCGAGGAAAGCGTGATCCTGCTGCGCCGGGGCGGGCACGTGAGCGGCTATCTCAACATCTGCCCGCACGCCGGCAATCGGCTCGATTATGCCCCCGGCAAGTTTCTGCTGAAGAACGACACCCTGATCTGCGCGGTGCACGGTGCCGTCTTCAACCAGGGGGATGGATTATGCACGGGCGGGCCATGCCGCGGGCAACATCTGCGGTCGGTACCGGTGCGCGTGATCGACGACGCAGTCTGTCTGGATTCCGCTGAGCAGTCTTAGCTGTTTCCCGATCCTCATTCCCGATTCTTCACCGGAACATCAGGTTCACCACGACTACAGTCACCACCACCATCACCACGGTCAGTGGAGCGCCGACGCGCAGGAAATCCTTGCCTTTGTAGCCGCCCGGGCCGGTCACCATCATCAGCGCCGGGTGGCCGGAGCTGAGCAGGAAGGTGTTGGAAGACGATACCGCCACGATCAGAGCGTAGGCCGACGGGTTGCCACCGGTGGCCACGGCCACGCTGATTGCGATCGGCACCATCATCACGGTCGCGCCCACGTTTGACATCACCTGCGAGAACAGCAAGGTCAGCACGGCCAGGCACAGTTGCAGCACCCACGGCGCAGCGCCGCCTAGGTGCACCAGCAGCTCCTGCGCGAGCCACGCGGCGGTACCGGTGGCGTCCATCGACCAGCCCAGCGGGATCAGGCAGGCGACCACGAAGATTGTTTTCCAGTTGACCGCCTTGTAAGCCTCGTCCATGTTCAGCACGCCGGTCAGCAACATCGCGATCGCGCCGGTCATCATCGACAGCGACAGGTCGAGGTCGGTGAACAATGCCAAGCCCTGCGCCATCAGGAAGAAACCCACCGCCTGCCAAATCTTGCCGGGGCGCTGCTCTTCCTTCGGGATGTCGGTGACGACGACCAGGTCTTTGTCCTCGGAGGCCAGCGCCAGGTCGTGCCAGTTGCTGTGCAGGACCATGGTGTCGCCGGCGCGCAGGCTCACTCCGCGGACGTCGTCGCGGAACACCTGGTCGCCGCGGGTCACCGCCAGCACCGAGATGCCGAAGCGCTTGCGCAAGCGCAGTTCGGCCACGGTGTGCTTGATGAAGCGCGACACCGGCGGGATCACCACTTCGGAAATACCGGCGCGGGTCGGGTTGAACAATTCGCCGAGCTGGCGCATGCGAGTCGACAGCCGGCAAAGCTGGTTGTTGGCGAACTGGTTCAATTGCTCGCGCGGACCCAATACGCCGAGGATCGAGCCGACCCAGATCACGTGATCGGCGGGCGGCGCCATACGTGCGTCGTTGCCGCTCTTGATCGCCAGAATCAAGGGTGCCTCATACAACGCCTCGGCCTCGCCGATGCTCATGCCTACCAGCGGACTCTCCGCCGTGACCGTGAGCTCGGCGGTGTCGCCGCCGATGCCGTAAGTCTCGGCGAAGTAACTCTCGGTGCGACCGGGCGTCACCTTCAGCCGCTCATCCTCGTGGCCGGGCAGCAGCTTGCGGCCGAAGAAATAGAAGTACGCCACGCCGATCAGGGCCAGCACCAGTCCTACCGGGGTGACGCTGAACAAGCCGAACTTGGGGATCGTGTGGGCGCCCGGCGGCAGGTTCGCGTTGGCACTGGCGATCAAGTCGTTCAGTATGATCAGCGGCGAGTTCGCAATCAGCGTGGTGTTGGTGGCGGTGAGGATGCAAAACGCCATCGGCAGCAGCAGCCGCGAAATCGGCACGCCGGTTCGCGCGGCGAGTCGGCTGCTGACCGGGATCATCAGCGCCGCCAGCGCCTGGCTTGGAATCAACGCGCTGAACAGGCTGGCGACCAGGTTGATCACCATGCCCAGACGCGCCTCCACGCCGCCGGCCATACGCATCACGAAGCGTGCAGTGTGGGTCAGTACGCCGGCACGATCGAGTCCCTCGCCCATGATCATGATCGCGATGATGGCAATCACCGCGTTGCCGGCGAAGCCGTTGAACACGCGTTCGGCGGGGATCAGTCCGATCAGGCCGATCGTCACCACCACCAGCAGCGCCACCATGTCGGCGCGGATCCACTCCAGCACCAGCATCAGCATGGTGAAGCCCAGCAGGCCGAGCACCAGGATCATTTCGGGGCTGAGCGAGAGTCCCATCAGCCGGCATCCCTGTGGGGCGTCGGATCGCGTTGGCTACGGTGGGGCAGTGGAGACTTCACGCTGCGTCGATTCGTCCCTGGGTGGGTGCCTGCGAGTATAAGCGGGTAGGCGCGTGGTTGCTGGTGGAGCACAGACGAGAGCGGCCGCTCCCCAGCCTTCCCCGGCAGCCAGCGGTGGGAACGTTTGAGACGAGTCGGCGGATCAGGCTTTTCGGTACAGCAGGTCCCACACGCCATGCCCCAGTTTCAGTCCGCGGCGTTCAAAGTGCGTCTCGATGCGCCAATCGGGCTTGTCGGCGTATTGCCCGGGTTCGTATTCGCTGCGCCAGTCCCGCGTGGCTTCCATCACCTCAAGCATGTATTCGGCATAAGGCTGCCAGTCGGTGGCCAGGTGCAGCAGGCCGCCCGGGACCACGCGCGAGGCGAGCAGAGTGATGAAGCCGGGTTGGATCAGGCGGCGTTTGTGATGGCGCTTCTTGGGCCACGGGTCGGGAAACCAGATGCGCACTTCGGCCAGCGACGCGGGGGCGATCTCGTGTTCCAGCACTTCGACCACGTCGTGCTTGTACACGCGCACGTTGCCGGCATCACGTGCAGCCAGCGTGTTCATCACGCGGCCGACCCCGGGTCCGTGCACTTCCACGCCGATGAAGTCGCGGCCAGGGTCGTGTTCGCTGGCCCAGGCCAACGCTTCGCCATTGCCGAAGCCGATCTCCAGCACCCGCGGCGCGGATCGGCCGAAGCTGGCGTCAAGATCGCGCGGGGTGCCGCGATAGTCCAGACCGTAGCGCGACCACAAAGTGTCGAAGGCGCGTTGTTGCGCCGGGGTTATGCGGCCTTCGCGCAGCACGAAGCTGCGGATCCGGCGCGGGTGCTCCGGGGAAGCGGGATGGTCTCCAGCGGTCATGCGGTATTCCAGGGCTACGGAGGCGACGCGGCGTGAGACAGCCGGGCAAGCAACACCGACGGATGTCGGCGAGGCGGGCGGCCGCAGGCGGCAGACTCTAGCAGAATGTCGCAGCAGCCCGCCCTGTCATCCAGGGCCGGTCGGCTCCGCTACACGCCGGGACACGACTGTGCGGAGGTTGTCATGTGCCGGATGAGTCCATGGTGCGCTCGTCCATGAGCCGCATCGGCGTGGCGGGTCCAAGCGTCCTGCGGTTCGACTTCGGTGCCGGTGGCGTCGGCGCGTTCATGGCTGTTGTTCCTGACGCGCATCTGCATGCCTGGGACGCGGTTTCTCGCTGCGTGGTGACGGCGTCTCGCGCGGCGGCGCTGCCATCTGTGGCGGCGGTGTCGCGCGCGGCGGTTGCGTGTACTGCGGCTGCTCCTGACGCGGTGATGGCGCGGTTGGTCGCGACAGTCGTGGCGCTTCACGGAAGGCGGGCGGCGTCGGGGCTTGCTCGCGTACGTACGCGGGTTGCACTGCTTCGGTGCGCTCGAAGCGGGGCGCGGGGCGGCTGCGTTCGGGCGCGATGTCGCGTGGCTGGTTGGCCGGGTAACGAGGCACGCGTTGCTCGCGAATCGTGTCGTCGGGCCGACTGGCGGTGTCGGCGCGCCGGATCTGCGGCACTTGCGGCAGCGTGGCGTCGTCACGGGACGGCGGCCGCTCGTATTTTTGATCGCCGCCTGAAATATAGCTGACGCCAGGTCGCGGCATGGCGGCGCGCTCGCCGTCGTGGTTGCGGTCCCGCGGGTGGGCGAACCGTGCCGAAGGCAGCCTTTCCTGGCGTGCAGGCGTGATCGGATCCGGGCCGCGTTGCACGGGCGGCGTGTTTGCAATCACGCTCGGGGTGCGCCGCTGCAGCGGTGACGGTTGGTCGGCCTGGTAACGTTCCGGCCGATCGACGCGCGACTGATTCAGCAAGCGCACGTTGGGCCTCGGTACCACGTGTTGTTGCGGACCTGCCAACTGGTCGCCGGGATCGACCCGGCGTTCGGGCATGGCCGGTGGCGCGCGGCGCGCGACCACCTCACGCTGGAACCCATCGACCGGCAACTGCCGGACATGCGTGCTGTGCTGGCTGTCGCGACCCGCTGGTAACGGGCGGACGTCGACACCGCGCGGGATAACCTTCGCGGTTTCCCATTGGCGCCGGTCGACCTTGACCAGATTGCGCTGCACCCGTCGTCCGGCGGCGAACTCGCGGCCCGGCATGGCGCTCAATCCGCCCGGCACGCGGCGGTTGGCGTAGCGCTCGTCGGCCAGCGGTTGGTTCTGGCGGTAGTGCGCGTAGTGCGTGTTGATCCGGTTGTTGATGGTGACGTTGGTGATGTTGCGGGTCACCCGGATATTGCTGACGTTGACGCGCCGGTAGTAGTCGCGGTTGCTGCGATACCAGGGGTTGTAGATTTCGCCCGGGCCGAGCGGGAACCAGCCGACCGGGCCGCTGCCGATGCCCACCGAGAAGCCGCCGCCACCGACGAAGGCGACCAGTGCTGGCGCGTAGATCGGGCGGGCGTAGCGCGGCCCGGGGACCCAGCCCCAGCCGCGGTGGGTGTGCGCCCAGCGACCGTAGTGATACGGCGCATAGCCCCACGGCGCCGCGTCGATCCAGGTCCAGCCCCATGGCGCGATATACGCCCAGCGGCCGTCGCGATACGGCGCCCAGCCAACTGCCACGGTGCGTGGGTACCACACAGCACCGTAGTCACCGCTGTCCTGCCAATCGCCATACTGGTCCAGGTCCTGGTAACCGACCACGTCGGGCGACACGTACTGACTGCTGCTCGACTGCGCATAGCGCTGGTCGCGTTGGTAGACCCACGCGTCGAAATCGTCGCTACCGCCGATTTCGCGGATGCCGACGGCGGCCAGGCTGGAGTCGGCAAAGCGGTAGCTGCGCCCGGCGAAGACGTCGCGCTGGGCATCGTTCTCGCCATATACGGTGGCCTTGCCCTCGAGCACCGTTACCCGCGTGGCGTTGCCGTCGATGTCCATCCGGAACCGGCCCGGCTGGTCGATGACCAGCGCTACAGTCGGCGTGTCAATCTCGTAGCTCTGGCCCTCGTCCAGACGGTGCACGCTCAGGCTCAGCGTGCCCTGGGTCAGTTCGATCTGCGCCAGCTGTTCGTTGAGGTCGAGCAGGCCCAGGTCGGTGCGATTGTCCAGCCGCAGCGTGGCGCCACCGAACTCCAACTCGGCGCGCGCATCGGCGCCGCTGGACAACTTGTCGCCGGTGGTCAGCGGGCGGTTGATGCTGGCGTCGCTCCAGTCCCTGGCGCCGGCTGGCAACAGCCCGAGATCGCCAGCGATCCAGGACAGCCGCGCTACCCGGCTCGGCGGGTCGACGTTGTCGTCGCTGGCGGTCTGCGCGTGCACCAGACCGGTGCCGGCGCACAGCAAGGCGATCGCCAGCACGGCGCCGTGGCGACGGAGTGAATCAAGCAGTTTGATCAATGTCTTCATGACAGTCCCCCTGAGGGCTGACGTGGGTTGCGTGGTGATATTTCGCGTTCGCCAGACCACATAAGATGAGATCTCAACCCGATTATGCGCATGACGAAGGTTAGCTGTGCCTTAGTTGTGCACCTTGGCGCGGCCGTCGGTTCAGCTGCGCGCCATGCATGGTTCAGGCGCCGTTGGGCTGCGCAGCGCAGTTCCCACCGTGCATATCCCGGGTTACCATGCGCGAACACCTTAGGCGGGTGTAGCTCAATGGTAGAGCTGTAGCTTCCCAAGCTACTGACGAGGGTTCGATTCCCTTCACCCGCTCCACTCTCCCAGTCCTGCGATTTCCGAGCTGTCCTGAACCCATGGCGGATCCGATCGGCGTACGCCTGGTGACCCTCGGTTGGCGCGAGCGACTGGCATTGCCACAGCTCGGCATCGGCGTGCTCAAGGCCAAACTCGATACTGGCGCGCGCAGCAGTTCGCTGCATGTCGATACGCTGGAAGTGTTCCAGCGCGAGGGCGCGACCTGGCTGCGCTTCTCCCTGCACCCGGGGCGGCGTCAGCCGCTGGCCGCATGCTGCGAGACACCGGCGCTGGATCGGCGCACGGTTACCGACACCGGCGGCCACCGCACCGAACGCTGGTTCATCCGCAGTGAAGTGCAACTGGCCGGCGTACGATTCAGTGTCGACATCAACCTCACCGATCGTCGGCATATGCTGTTTCCGATGTTGCTCGGCCGCAGCGCGTTGAGTGGGCGCTTCATCGTCGACCCTGCGCTTTCCTATACTCAACCTTGCCCGCTGCCGCCGACCGCTGCCGCAGGCTCCACGGGCCCCCCATGAAGATTGCCATCCTGTCGCGCAACACCCGCCTGTATTCGACCAAACGCCTGGTCGAGGCCGGGCGCGAGCGTGGCCACGTCGTGCGCGTGTTCGACCCGCTGCGCTGCTACGTGCGGATCGCGCCGGGTGCCGTGGCGATCCGCTACAACGGCAAGCCGGTGCGCGACATCGATGCGGTGATTCCGCGCATCGGCACCTCGGCCACGTTCTACGGCACCGCGGTGCTGCGCCAACTGGAGATGATGGGCGTGTACACGCCGAACCCGTCCGACGCCGTGCTGCGCGCGCGCGACAAGTTGCGCTGTCTGCAGATCCTGGCCGCCCAGGGTATTGCCATGCCGGTGACCGTGTTCGGCGACAATCCGGACGACAGCGCCGACATGCTCGCGCTGATCGGCGAGCCGCCGCACGTGATCAAGCTCAACGAGGGCAGCCAGGGCACCGGCGTAGTGCTGGCCGAGAAGCGTAGCGGATCGCAGAGCGTCATCGAGGCGTTCCGTGGCCTGTACGCAAACTTTCTGGTGCAGGAGTTCATTGCCGAAGCCAACGGCAGCGATATCCGCTGTTTCGTGGTCGGCAAGAAGGTGGTGGCGGCGATGCAGCGCGATGCCAGCCCTGGTGACTTCCGCGCCAACCTGCATCGGGGCGGCCGCGCGGTGGCCGCGACCTTGAGTGCCGAGGAGAAGCGTATCGCCTTGCGGGCGGCGGCGGCGCTGGGCCTGGGCATCGCCGGCGTCGACCTGTTGCGCTCCCACCGCGGCCCGCTGCTGTTGGAAGTGAATGCCTCGCCCGGGCTGGAAGGTATCGAGGCCGCTACCGGGGTGGACGTGGCCGGCGCGATCGTGGCCCACCTGGAGCAGCACAGGGCACCACGGGCCTGAGACTGGCTCGCCAGCGGCGCCGCCACCGTGTGTTAACCGCCAGCTAACCAGCCAGCCGCTATAAAGTTCTGGTCGTCCGTCTGCGAGCACGTGGCGTGATGGACGGCAGGTGATGGTAGCGGGGCAGTTGTTGGCCCGGATGGGCGACGGTGAGTCGTGCATCTGGGCCTTTTTCTTTTCGACGCGCCGGTTTCACTCAAGCTTGTTAAGCTGGCATCTCCAGCCGGCCCGTGCGCCGGTTGTGCAGGAGTGATACATGCGCGTACTGGTGATTGAAGACAATAGCGATCTGGCGACCAACATCGGCGATTACCTGGAGGATCGAGGTAACGTAGTGGACTTTGCCGGCGATGGCGTGACCGGCCTGCATCTGGCCGTGGTGCACGATTTCGACGTGATCGTGCTGGACCTCACGCTGCCGGGGATGGATGGTCTGGAAGTGGCGCGCAAGCTGCGCCACGAGGCGCACAAGCAGACGCCAATCCTGATGCTGACGGCGCGCGATGCGCTGGAGCAGAAACTGACCGGTTTCGAGTCCGGCGCCGACGACTACATGACCAAGCCGTTCGCCCTGCAGGAACTGGCCGCGCGGCTGGAAGTGCTGGCGCGCCGTGGCAAGGGCCCGCAGAGCCGGGTGCTGAAGGTGGCCGACCTCACCTTCAACCTGGACACGCTGACGGTGAATCGCGAAGGCAAATCGATCCAGCTGAATCCGATCGGCCTGAAGCTGCTGCAGGCGTTGATGGAGGCCAGCCCGTCGGTGGTGACCCGGCAGGATCTGGAGCAGCGCGTGTGGGGCGAGGAACTGCCCGACAGCGACAGCCTGCGGGTGCATATCCACGGCCTGCGCGCGGCGATCGACAAGCCGTTCGAGAAGCCGCTGATCCACACGCGGCACGGTATCGGTTACCGCATGGTCGAGCCGGATGCAGTCCAGGCGTAAGCTCCGTTACCGTCTGATCGTCTCCTTCACGCTGTTCGGCTTCGGTCTCAGCGCGCTGTTTGCTTTCGCCGCGCTGAACATCCGAGCCAAGGTGGAGGATCAACTAGTCACCTCGTCGCTGCAACAGGACGCGGACAGCTACGTCGAGCAGATGCACGAGTCGCCGGGGCAACCGTTTTATTCCAAGCTGATGACCGGCTGGGGCTGGAGCGATCGCACCCTGTACAAGGCACCGCTGGCGTGGCAGTCGCTGAGCAGTGGCGTGCACGACATCTACGAAACCGGCGAAGACGGCCAAACACGGCATTACAAGCTGGCAGTGAGTCGCCAGTACGGGTTGATCGCCTTCGTCAAGTACGACGTCAGCCGTGACGACCTGGGCAAGCAACAGTTGCTGCTCAGCGTGATTGGCGCGGTATTCCTGTTCGGATTGCTCTCGCTGGTGCTGGGCATATGGCTTTCGCGAAAGGTGCTCAAACCGGTCAGCGACCTGGCTCAGCGGCTGCGTGATTTTCGTCGGGCGGGCAAGGCCGAACCGCTGGCCCCGTATTTTGCCGACGATGAAGTCGGCGAGCTGGCCCACGCCCTGGACGAGTATTCGACTCGACTCACTGCGATGGTCGAGCGCGACCGCGAGTTCAACTCCGATGTGAGTCATGAGTTGCGCACGCCGCTGGCGGTGATCGCCAGCACCACCGAGTTGCTGCAGGGATCGCCCGACCTCACCGAGAAACTGAGCGAGCGGCTGAAGCGGATCGAGCGAGCCTCGCGCCAGGCGACCGAGCTGATCGAGGCGCTGTTGCTGCTGTCACGCGCCGAACGTCGTGGGCCCACCCGCGGCGAGATCACCGAGGTGGGCAAGGTCGCCGCCGACGTGATCGAGAGTCAGCGCCCGCAAATGCGCGGCAAACCGTTGACGATTGCGCTGGAGGTGCGTGAGTCGGTCAGCGCCAATGCGCCTGCGTCGGTGCTGTCGGTAGCGTTGACCAACCTGATCGGCAACGCGATCAAGTACACCCTCGAAGGCAGCGTGCAGGTCGTGGTCGGTCGTGGCGGCGTCGAGGTGATCGACACCGGTCCCGGGATCAAGCCGGAGGATGCGGAGCGATTGTTTCAGCGTGGCGTGCGCGGCGAAGGCGTCGGTGGCAGCGGCGCCGGGCTCGGCCTGGCGATCGTGCGCCGCCTGTGCGAACTGTACGGTTGGGACGTCTCGATGCGCCCGCGCACCGACACCAACGGCGCCATCGCCAGCATCGTGTTTTCGTAGCGGTCAGCGCGCCCCTGCGTCGAACAGGTCCGTCTGCGCCTGGTAACTGTCGCGGTCGACGAAGCCGGCCAGGCCCACGCCGACCAGTCGATAACGACTGTCCGGCGGCCGTTCGACGCGCTCGCGCAGCGCGCAGGCGATCATCCCCAGCTCCTGCGCCGAGCGTGGTCGTTGCGGCGGCGTGAGGCTGCGGGTCAGGGTGTGGAAGTCGGCGGTCTTCAGCTTCAGCACCACGGTGCGGGCGACCCGCTCCCGCTCGTGCCGGTAGCCGGCCCAGGCCTTGTCGGCCAGCCGGCAGATGTGTGGCTCGAGTTCGTCCAGCTTCAGGTCGTGCTCGAAGGTGTCCTCGGCCGAGAGCTGCAGGGTCGGCCGTTCCAGTTGCACGGGGTGCTCATCGATGCCGTGCGCCAGTTCGTGCAAGCGGCGGCCCCAGCGGCCGAAGCGGATCTCCAGCGCCGCCGCGGCGAGCGTCCGCAGTTCGCCGACGGTGGCGATGCCCAGTGCGGCGAGTTTCGCTTCCATGACCTTGCCCACACCGGGCAGGCGGCCCACCGGCAACGGGGTGAGGAACGCCTCAATCTGGCGCGGACGGATCACGCACAGACCATCCGGTTTGTTCCAGTCCGAGGCGATCTTGGCCAGGAACTTGTTCGACGCCACGCCAGCCGAGGCGGTCAGCCCTGTTTCCTCGCGGATCGCGGCGCGGATCGCCTCGGCGGTGGCGGTAGCCGAGGGCAGGCGGGTCTTGGTCACGGTGACATCGAGGTAGGCCTCGTCCAGCGACAGTGGCTCGATCAGGTCGGTGTGCCGGCCGAAGATCACGTGAATCTGTCGCGACACCGCCTTGTAACGCACGAAATCCGGTGGCACGAACACCAGCTGCGGGCACAGCCGCTCCGCACTGATCGCCGGCATCGCCGAGCGCACGCCGAACACCCGGGCCTCGTAACTGGCCGCGCACACCACCGAGCGCGCGCCACGCCAGGCCACCGCCACCGGCCTGCCACGCAACGACGGATCGTCGCGCTGTTCCACCGACGCGTAGAACGCGTCCATGTCGATGTGCACGATTTTGCGTGAGGCGGAGAACAAGCGTGTGGCCGAACCAGCGGGGACACGTTCATTCTAGCGAACGCGCCAGCGCGCGGGCGACGGCATGACTTGTTGGTACGCAGGTGTCCGCGAGCGCTCAATGCGCTTTGTGCGCGCCGCGCGATGCCGCTCGTCGCGCCACCTCCTCGGCGAGGCGCTCGGCGGCGGCCGGATGCCCGGCGAGAAACAGAAACGGCTCGATCAACTCCAGCTCCATCAGCAGGAACCGGCCTTCGCAGATCACTCCGTCGACGCGCGCATAAGCGGGCTCGGCGTAACCCAGTGCGGCAACGGCGGCCAGCGCCTGCCCGGCCGCGGTCAGGGTCGCAGCATCTGGCTCGATCGGCTCGGTGCTGCCGCCGTGCTCGCTCTGCACGCGGTAGTCGCCGATGGCTGGACGCTTGATCACGGCATGGCTGAACTCTCCGCCGAAATACAACAGCGACCATTCGCCCGCGCTGACGACCTCCGGTACGAACGGCTGCACCAGGTAGTCGAGCTCGGACGGCAACGTGGTCATTTCCTGCGCGAACGCCGCATCGCCGACGCGACCGCGCAGCGTCAGCCAAGCGCCGCCGCTGACGGTCGGCTTGATCACGACCGATGGTTCCCGCATCGACGCCAGCACTTCGGCCAGGTTGGTGCCGCTGGCTAATCGGGTCGGGATGATCGCCACATGGTGGCGGGCCAGCTCCAGCAGATAGCGCTTGTCGCTGTTCCAGCGCAGCAGGCGACTGTCGTTGATCGTGGGAATGCCGCGCTGGTCAAGCCGGTTCAGCCAGCTCATGAAGGCAGCCGGACGCTTGAAATAATCCCAGATCGTGCGAATCAGCACCGCGTCAAAGCCCGGCCAGTCCACGGTCGGATCATTCCAGATACAGGACACCGGCTCGATGCCGAGACGCTCCAGCGTTGCGGCCAGATGCGCGTCGTCAGGCTGGATCAGCGGGTGGTCCGAGGAGGTGGCGAAGGCAAGCCGGCGAGTGATCGTGCAGGCAGCGATGGCGACGTCTCCGGCAGTGGTAGTGAGCGCCCCGGATGTCGGGGCCATCGCCGGGCAGGGAGGCCGATGGTTCGTCCGGTTCAATATCTTCGATACCAAAGCGCGCCGGCGCTGGCCCGCCACGGGATGCGCTGCAGAGTGTTCCGCCCGCGTCCGGGCGTGTCAATCCTGCGTGGCTTCGCTGGCGTATGCTCGTGCGATCCGCTGACTACGATTGACGAGGTACGTTTGTGTGTTGATCCATTGGGCGCATGCCGGGTCGTCCCTGCTGGCCGCCTTCCTCGCTTCGCTGGTGGAAGGCGTGGAGGCGCTGACGGTGGTGCTGGCGGTGGGTGCGACGCGCGGTTGGCGCAGTGCGCTGACCGGCAGTGCGGCCGGCCTGCTGGTGCTGTTGTTGATCGTGGTGCTGTTGGGTTCGGCGCTGACGCGGGTGCCGCTGGGCGACATCCAGCTTGGCATCGGCGCCTTGCTGCTGCTGTTCGGTATGCGCTGGCTACGCAAATCCATGTTGCGCGCGGCCGGTGTGCTGACCTTGCATGACGAGGCGGCCATCTACGCGCGTCAGACGCAGGTGTTGGGAGGCGTCGCAGGGGCGCCGCAAGGCTGGGACAAGCTCGCTTTCGCGGTGGCGTTCAAGAGCACCATGCTTGAAGGCGTCGAGGTGGTGTTCATCGTGATCGCGATCGGCGCCGGTGGCGCGGGCCTGTTGCTGCCAGCCATCCTGGGTGCGGTCGCCGCGTTGCTGCTGGTCGTGGTCCTGGGTGTGGTCGTCCATCGACCGCTGGCGCGCGTGCCGGAGAACACGCTGAAGTTCGTGGTTGGTGTACTGCTATGCGCGTTCGGCACGTTCTGGGCCGGCGAGGGCATGGGCTACGCGTGGCCGTATCAGGATCTCGCGATCCTCGGCCTGATCGCGGGCTGGCTGCTCGCCGCACTGCTGGGCGTGCGCCTGTGCCGTCGGCCGGCGATCGTTGCGAGACCGCGGGAGTCGACGTGATGCGCTGGCTCAAGACGATCCTTGTCGAGTGCTGGGGCCTGTTTATCGACGACGGCCGCTATGCGATAACCATCGTGGCATGGCTGCTGCTGGCGTGGCTGGTGCTGCCACATCTGCACTTCGGCGGCGACTGGAACGTGCTCATCCTGTTCGCGGGCCTGCTCGCGATTCTGCTCGAGAACGCCTGGCGCCGTGCGCGGCGGTGAGCGTGGCTCGGCCATGCGGGTATCGCGTGGGGCAGCGTCGGTGGGGCTGGCTGGAGCCGCCCCGACAATGGCGAGGTAGCGCCCGTGCCGGCTGAATCTGCCCAGACCTATGCCCGTCGCCTGAACAGTTGGGACGCGGCGATGATCGTCATCGGCGGTGTGATCGGCGCAGGCATTTTCCTCACCCCGTCCACGGTCGCGCGGCATACCTCGTCCGGACTGGAGCTGCTGATCTTGTGGGCGATCGGTGGCGGACTGACCCTGGCGGGTGTGCTCTGCTACGCGGAGCTTGGCGCGCGCCGGCCGCAGGCGGGCGGCATATATGTCTATTTGCGCGAGGCGTTCGGCCTGATGCCGGCGTTTCTGTTTGGCTGGACCATGGCGCTGATCAACTACCCCGGCAGCGTGGCCGCGGTGGCAACCATGTTTGCCGAATACCTGTGCACCGCGCTGGGGATCGCGGGGTCATCGTACGTGAAGCCGGTGGCGGTTGGAGCGATCGTGTTCATCGTGGGCATCAACCTGTTTGGTATCCGCGCTGGCGCGTGGCTGCAGAACGTGTTCACCGTGCTGAAACTGCTGGCCGTCGCGCTGCTGGTGATCACCGGCCTGGTGCTGGCGCATGAACACCTGGGGCTGGCGCTGGTTGGCGAGGCAGCGAAGCCGGCCTCGAGCTGGGCGTTTGCCGGCGCGCTGTTGCCGGTGTTGTTCTCCTACGGCGGCTTCCACTACCTCAACGACCTGGCGGGCGAAGTGCGCAACCCCCAGCGCACCCTGCCGCGGGCGCTGGGCATGGGCATGGCTGGTGTGGTGATTTGCTACCTGCTGGCGAATTACGCCTATCTCGCCGGCCTCGGTCATGCCGGACTGGCCGGCAGCAAGGCGCCGGCGGCAGACCTGATGCGCTTGCTGTTCGGCGAGCGCGGCGCCACGGTGATCGCGGTGGGCATCGCCTGTTCCACTTTCGGCTATTGCAGCATCGCGATCGCCGGTGGCGCGCGCGTGCTGCAGACGATGGCTGCCGACGGCGTGTTCTTCCGCGCGGCCGGGCGCGTCGATGCACGCACCCGTGCGCCGCAGGTGGCGCTGCTCCTGCTCGGCGCATGGGCGGTGGTGCTGACCCTGTCCGGCACATTCGGCCAGTTGCTCAACTACACCACGGTGGGCGAGTGGCTGGGCCATGTGTTCGGCATCGGCACGCTGTTCTGGTATCGCAAGCATTTCATCGACGAGCCGGCGCCGTACCGGGTGCCGTTTTATCCGCTGCTGCCGTTGATCTTCGTGATCACCGTGTTCGGCGTGATCGTGGCCAGCGCCATCAACGCGCCCGGCGACGCTGGCATGAGCCTGGTCATCATCGCGCTCGGCGTGCCGGTATATTACGGCTGGCAGCGCTGGAGGCGCCGGCGCGCGACGTAGCTGACATTCACCCAGCACCTCGATAATGGTGCCTTGTGCGGAATCTGCTGCCGATGAAACTTCTTCTGCCGATCTGGTTATGTCTGGGCGTGCTGGGCGGCTGTCATGCCGGCGGCGCGCCCGCACTGCCTGATCTGGCCAGTGCGGTGCCTGGCCGCCAGGTCAGCCTCGACCATGTTCTGCAGACTGGCGCCGTCGAACACGCCGGCGACGGCGTGGCCCAGCGACGCTACACGTTCCAGCCGGCCGCGCATCCACAAATCGTGCTGACTCCGGCGGATGGCGCGTGGGACTGGTCGCCACAGGGCGAGTTGCACATTCGCGTGCAGAACGCGATGCCGTGGCCGGTTACTTTGCGCGTGGAGGTCGACGGCGCCACCGCGGGCCAGCGGTTGCAAGCCAGCGTCGGCCTGCCAGCAGGGCCGGCGCAGACCCTGGTGATTCCGCTGCAGGCTACCTCGCCCCGTGCGCAAGGCATGCAGACGGGACCGCCGATGCCGTTCGAGGACCATGGTCGGCACCTCCTGCTGGCGACCACGGTCGAGGGGGCACTGGATCGGCGCCAAGTACGTGCGGTCCGCCTGCAAGTGCCGGCGCCCCAGGCTGCGCAGACCTTGCTGTTCGGACCGCTGGAGATCGTCGCCGGCGCGGCCACGCTGCACGATGCCTATGCCGGCATCGTCGACCGCTACGGTCAGTTCACCCGCACCAGTTGGCCGGAAAAGATTGCCAGCGACGCCGCGCTCCGAGCTGCCGAGAGCACCGCCTTGCCACGCCGGACGATTGCGGTAGCGGATACCTTCGGCGGGCGTCTGGACGTCCATGGCCTGCTGAAAACCGGCTGGTTCCACACGCAGAAGCTGGGTCGCCGCTGGTACCTGGTCACGCCGGACGGACACGCCTTCTTTTCGGTGGGCGTGAATGCGGTGGCCGCCGATGGCGGGCGCAGCTATGTGCAGGGCCGCGCGTTCATGTTCCGCGATTTGCCGCCGGATCGTGGGCCGTGGGCGGCGTTCTACGGCAACAGTGACAGCCGTCAAGCGGAGCAGGGTGCCAGTGCGGGCATCGGCGGCAACCATGGCCATTGGTTCGACTTCTACGCGGCAAACCTGTTCCGCGTCGACGGCGCCGGCTGGCAGGCCGACTGGCGTCAGCGCACGCTGGATCGCCTTGAGGCCTGGGGCTTCAACACGATCGGCAACTGGAGCGACGCCACGCTGGGCCAGGCGCATCGATTGCCGTATACGCGTTCGATCAACATCGCCGGCAACTATGCCAACGTGGCCAGCGGCTACGACTACTGGGGCCGCATGCCCGACCCGTTCGATCCACGCTTCGTGCAGGCTGCCGAGCGTGCCGTGGCGAAAGCCAGCGGCGGCGTGCGTGACGATCCGTACCTGCTCGGCTACTTCGCCGACAACGAGTTGGCATGGGCCGGCGTGGGACCACAGGGCCGTTGGGGGTTGGCGCTGGGCACGCTGGCAGGTGACGCGCAGAGCCCGGCCAAGCAAGCCTTCATCGCGGCGCTGAAAAAGGAATACGTATCGCCGGAAACACTTGCTTCCGCGTGGGGCATCGCGCTGACGTCCTGGAGTGCGCTGGATGCCACCAGCTTCCGCGCGCCGGTGCCCGACGAAATGCATCCGGCGATTGCCCGCGACTACAGCGGGTGGCTGCGCCGTTACGCCGACACCTACTTTCGCGTGGTGGCCACGGCGATCCATCGCCACGATCCGCATCACCTGTTTCTGGGTGGGCGTTTCGCGGTGAACACGCCCGAAGCGGTGGCCGCGTGCGCGCAGTATTGCGACGTGGTCAGCTTCAACGTCTACGCCGACCTGCCGCAACATGGCTTCGATGCCAACGCCATGCGCCAGCTCGACAAGCCGGTGCTGATCAGCGAATTCCACTTCGGCTCGGCTGATCGCGGGCCGTTCGGCAAGGGCGTGGTCTCCGTTGCCAACGAGGCGCAACGGGGGCCGGCGTACGCGCGATTCGCCGCCGCCGCGGCGGAGGATCCGCAGATCGTCGGCGTCCACTGGTTCCAGTACACCGATCAGCCGGTGACCGGACGGCTGCTCGATGGCGAGAACAGCCATCTTGGCCTGGTCGGGATCACGGATATCCCGTTTGGCGGATTCGTCGAGGCGGTGCGTGCGGCGAACTTGCAGACAACCCAGTCGCATGCTGCCGACCAAGGTGGCTCGCGAAAGCGCTGAGCTCCAGCGATCGGTTATGCTGGGGAACCACGTGGCCGTCGCGAGGTCGATGGGACTCGTGCACTCCACCACCCGGGATCCTCCACCATGAATCTGTTTCGTTCCTCGCTCGTCGCCTCCCTTGTCACTGCCGCTGGTCTCGCCGTCATCCCGGTCGCGCCGGCGCATGCCGCCGACGAACTCGGTGGCAGCGCCGTGACCGGCGTGTGCATGCTCTCGCGCGAGGCGGTGTTTGCCCAGTCCAAGGTCGGCAAGGCCGCCAGCGAACGGCTGGGCCAGTTGGCCGAGCAGGCGCGCAACCAGTTGGCGGCCCAGCGCAAGCCGCTTGACGCGGACATCCAGAGTTTCCAGCAAAAAGCGGCGTCGCTCAGCGAGGCGGAGCGCAAGCAACAGGGAGCCGCCCTGCAGCAGCGCGCGCAAACATTCCAGTCGCAGGCCAATGAGCAGAGCGAACGCATCCAGCTCACCCGCGACAAGGTCATGCAACGCATCGGCACGGACGCGCAGCCGATCGTCGCCAGCAGCTACAAGAGCCACAAGTGCGGGCTCTTGCTGAACCGCGATTCGGTGCTGGGCGGCAACACGACGAATGATTTGACCGGCGATGTCGTCGCGGGCCTGGATAGCAAGATCACGACGATCAGTTTCAACCTGGAACCGCTGCCAAGCCAGAGCCCAGCGGGCAACGGCGCGAAGTAACCGGAGTTTCTGACACGGACTCGCGGTGATGTCATCCGGGTCCCCTGATGCAGGGTTGGCCGAACGCATGATGATGACCCAGACCGCTTATCCCATTGGCACGCCCGGACAGCCCTGGGGCGAGGCAGAAGTCGCCGCCTGGCGAGCGCGGCAGCGCGTACAGCGCAGCTACGAGATGGACGTGCTGCGCCGGATCGAAAGCCTGCGCGCGCACTTCGACGTCGCGCAGTACGGTCAGCTCGACTATGCGTCCGGCAGTTACCCGTTGTTCGCAGTCAGGAGCCGTCACTGGCGCGACGAGCTCCCGGTGGTGCTGATGACCGGGGGCGTGCATGGTTACGAGACCAGCGGCGTGCATGGCGCGCTGCAATTCGCGGAGTTGCACGCGGCTCGTTATGGCGACCGGGTGAACCTGCTCATGGTGCCTTGCGTGAGCCCATGGGGCTACGAGCGGATCCACCGCTGGAATCCCGACGCACGGGACCCGAACCGGTCGTTTCACGAAAACAGCCCGGCGCAGGAGTCGGCGGCCGTGATGGGCCTGGTCGCGCCGGTTCGTGAGCGCGCGCTGGTGCACATCGACCTGCATGAAACCACCGACAGTGACGAGTCGGAATTCCGCCCGGCGCTGGCTGCGCGCGATGGCGTGGTGTTTGTAGCGGGCGGGATCCCCGATGGCTTCTACCTGGTCGACGACCGTGACCGGCCGCAGCCGGCGTTTCAGCAGGCGATCATCGACGCGGTGGCCAAGGTCACCCATATTGCGCCGGCCGACGAGCACGGCCAGATCATCGGTTCCCCGGTGGTCGCGCCCGGAGTGATTCGCTATGCGCTCGGCGAGCTCGGGCTCTGCGCCGGCATCACCGACGCCCGGTACCGGACCACCACCGAGGTTTATCCCGACAGTCCCCGCGCCACGCCCGAGCAGTGCAATGCCGCACAAGCGGTGGCGGTGTGCGCGGCGATTGATTTCGCGCTGGGCCATCCGGCCTGAATGTTCCTCGAGCGGTAGGTCGAATTGGCGCAAGGCAAAGGTCGCCAAAAAACAAACCCGCAGAGGGGAGTCTGCGGGTTCGAGGGTCCATCTGTGCATGTGTGGAGGAGGAGGGGAAGCCTCGCCACACGGTGGGAACGGTGTCTCACGACACGTCATTAATGTACTTGTTGGTTTGTTAATGAAATGTGACCGGAAATATCGATACGGCCCGGCGCCGGAACGAGGACGGCATCCGCGCTTTTGCCGCCGGCGCGTGATATTGATGCCGCCGTGTTGGCTGCAGGGATCTTGAGGCATGTCCGTCGATACACGCGAAACCAATCGCCGCCGAAACCGCGATGTCGGGGCGGCGCCGGTGTGGTTGTTCGGCTACGGCTCGCTGATCTACAAGGTGGATTTCCCGTACATCGAGCGGCGCCCGGCATGTATCAGGCACTGGGTGCGGCGCTTCTGGCAGGGCTCGCACGACCATCGGGGCACGCCGCAGGCGCCTGGCCGTGTAGTGACCCTGGTCCCGCAGCGCGACGCCATCTGCGTCGGCATGGCTTACCTGGTCACGCCGACGGTGTTCGCCGGGCTCGATGTGCGCGAGAAGAACGGCTACCTGCGCTTCGCCACTGAACTCCACTTTGGCAAGGACGAGCAAGCCGAGGGTCTGGTGTACATCGCCACTGCGGAAAATGCCGCCTTCCTGGGGCCGGCACCCGAGGCCGAGATCGCCCGCCATATCGCCGCAGCGTCCGGTCCCAGCGGGCCAAACCGCGACTACCTGCTGCAGCTTGCCATCGCGTTGCGCGAGCTCGGTACCGACGATCCACACGTGTTCGGGATCGAGCGTCACCTGGTGGATCTGCTCGACCACGAGGGTGGCGAGGATGTGCGTTGAGCCATCGCCGGTGAGCGCGGGATTCCGAAGCTGTCAGCGATCCCGGGTTCAGTCTTCGACGCCGCGGCAGGCGCTGATGCCGGCTTGGTGCTGTCCGGTTTGCATGACAACCATCGGCGGGACCGGCGCGGGTTGCCTGAAGCTGCGGGTCTCCTCGCCAAAGCCGTGAATGAAGAGGCACCGAGGCGTGCGGCATCGTGCCGCGGGATCATCACTATCGCCAATCCATGGCTTTAGTCATGGTAGGCAGGGAGCATCTTTAGGTAGGATCGGGGTTCCCCCAAGAAGAGTCCCAGTCGATGAAACCTTCCCTCTCCCTGGCGATGACGATTGCGCTCTCCAGTTCGGTCGCAGCGTTTGCCGACACTGGCGCGGACAAGCACGAGTCCGGCCGCAGTCCCGCGCACGCGGTGGCGGCCGCTGCCACCAGCAATCCGTTCTTTGCCGAAAGCACGCTGCCGCTGCATTACCCCGCGTTCGACCGGATCACGGATCGTAATTTCGCGCCCGGCTTCGACCGCGGCATGGCCGATCAGCTACAGGAAGTCGACGTCGTCGCGCAGCGCGCCGCGGCGCCCACGTTTGCCAACACCATCATCGCGCTGGAGCAGTCCGGGCAGATCCTCGATCGCACCTCGACCGTGTTCTTCAGCCTGGTCGGCGTGGAAAACAGCGATGCGCGCAAGGCGATCCAGGCCGAGTACGCGCCCAAATTGTCGGCGCATCGCGATGCGATCATGCTGAATCCGGCGCTGTTCGCGCGCATCCAGAAGCTGTACGACTCGCGCGTCAGCCTGGGCCTGGATGCCGAAGGCGTGCGCCTGATCGAGCGCTATCACACCGACTTCGTGCGCGCAGGCGCAAAGCTGTCCGACGCCGACAAGGTGCATCTGAAAGAAATCAATGGCGAGCTGGCCAAGCTGGGCACCAAGTTCAGTCAGAACGTGCTGGCCGAGGTGAACGATTCGGCGCTGGTGGTCGACACCGAGGCCGAGCTGGCCGGCCTCACCGATACGCAGATCAGCGCAGCCGCAGCCGCAGCCAAGACGAAGGGTTTGCAGGGCAAGTACGTCATAGCCCTGCTCAACACCACCGGCCAACCACCGCTGACGCAGTTGAAGAACCGCGCACTGCGCGAGCGCCTGTTCAAGACCTCGATTGCGCGCGGCAGCCGCGGCAATGCGTACGACAACACTGCCATCGTGTCGCAGGTAATGAAGCTGCGCGCGGAGAAGGCGAAGATGCTCGGTTATCCGACCTGGGCTGCCTACGTGCTGGCCGACGAAACCGCAAAGACGCCGCAGGCGGTCAACGCCATGCTCGGCAAGCTGGCTCCGCCGGCGGTGGCAAACGCAAAGCGTGAAGGTGTGGCGCTGCAGGCGATGATCGACAAGGAACAGGCGGCGAAGGGCGAGGCGACGTTCCAGCTCGCGCCGTGGGACTGGGCGTATTACACCGAAAAGGTGCGCGCGGACAAATACAACTTCGATGAGAGCCAGTTGAAGCCATACCTGGAGATGAAGAACGTGCTGGAGAACGGCGTGTTTTACGCCGCTGGCCAGCTCTACGGGCTCAGCTTCAAGCAGCGAACTGACCTGCCGGTCTACAACCCCGACGTGTTGGTTTACGACGTGTACGACGCTGATGGCAAACAGCTCGCGATCTTCCTGGCCGACATGTATGCACGTCCGTCCAAGCGTGGCGGCGCATGGATGAATTCCTACGTGCAGCAGTCTGATCTGACCGGCAACCTGCCGATCGTCGCCAACCACCTCAACATTACCAAGCCGACCAGTGGCCCGACGTTGCTGACCTGGGACGAGGTGACCACGATGTTCCACGAGTTTGGGCATGCACTGCACGGCATGTTCTCGAACGTGAAGTACCCGTACTTCAGCGGCACCAGCGTGCCGCGTGACTTCGTCGAGTTCCCGTCACAGGTCAACGAGATGTGGGCCGACTGGCCGAGCGTGTTGGCGAATTATGCGAAGCACTACCAGACCGGCGCGCCGATGCCGAAGGCACTGCTGGACAAGGTGCTGGCCAGCTCCAAGTTCAATCAGGGTTTCGCCACCACCGAATATCTCGGTTCGGCGATGCTCGACCAGAGCTGGCATCAGGTCGGTGCGGACAAGATACCCGAGGCCGACGGCGTGATGGCGTTCGAGGCCGCTGCACTGAAGGCCAACGGCACCGACTACGCGCCGGTACCGCCGCGTTACCGCACACCGTATTTCAGCCACATCATGGGCGGCTACTCGGCGGGTTACTACGCCTACATCTGGTCGGAGGTGCTGGATGCGAACACGGTGGAGTGGATCAAGGCACATGGTGGGCTCACCCGCGCCAACGGTGACCGTTTCCGTTCGACCTTGCTCTCGCGTGGTGGCAGCAAGGATGCGCTGCAGTTGTTCCACGACTTTGCCGGTCACGAACCGCAGATCGAGCCCCTGCTGAAGCGCCGCGGCCTGGACGCGGCAGTCGACTGACCCTCGGCCGTCCACCCGTATGAGGAAAGGCCGTCCGGAGCGATCCGGACGGCCTCTCCTTTACTTTGAAGATTGGCCCGGCGCTTGTGCGTCAGGGTTGTCGCTGCTCCCGCCACGTTGCGCAAGCATCCGATGTCCGAATCCGCCGTCCACCCACAACGTCGCAGCCGCATCGTCCGCTGGTTGCTGATCGGTATCGGCGCACTGTCTCTGTTGTTGGGTTTGATCGGCATCGTGGCGCCGCTGCTGCCGACCGTGCCGTTCCTGTTGGTGACTGCGGCGTGCTGGTCGCGTGTCTCACCCCGTTGGCACCGCTGGTTGCTGTCGCGGCCAACGCTGGGCCCGGCGATCGAACGGTGGGAGCGCGAGCGCACGGTCGCGCGCCGGGCCCGGTGGACGGCGCTGAGTCTGGTTGCGTTGTCGATGGGCGCCACGATCTGGTGGGTGCGCGGACACGCGTGGCTGCCGTGGGCGATGACTGGCCTGGCGGTCGCGTTGCTGCTGCTGATCGCGCGCCTGCCGGCGGCGCGCGACAGCGTGAGCTGACTGTCCGGGCTTGCGCCCGGATCGGACGGATGCGGTGCCCTTCAACGTGGCCCGCCAGTCGGGGTGAAGGCCTCATTGCAGGTTCCGTCACATGCTGCCGACGCCGCGGATGGGCACGATGCGTCCATCGCCCTGTCCGGGGCGACCACTCGGAGGACGACCCATGTTGATGACCATCCTGATTATCGTGCTGATCCTGGCACTCATCGGCGGCTTGCCGAGGTGGGGCTATTCGCGATCGTGGGGTTACGGTCCCAGTGGTATCGTCGGCTTCATCGTGATCATTCTGGTGATTCTGTGGTTGCTCGGCCGCTTGTAACGATCCTGGTTGTGCCGTTCGCTGCCGAAGTATCACGTGCTGAACGGCGCGGCGCGCTCTGCTGCGTGAGATATCTGATTCACACCAGGGCTGCCAACGCACGGGCGACAATGCTGCTGACCCAGGATCTGGTTCCGTTCCCACATGCCTGCTGCCGCCATTCCCGTCAACGAAGAACCGCGCCTGGCCACGTTGCGTGCGCTGTCGGTACTCGACACTGCTGTCGAGCGGTTGTTCGATGCGTTGACCAAGGCTGTGGCCGCAGTCACCGGCCGGCCGATCGCGCTGATCAGCCTGGTCGACGCCGATCGCCAGTGGTTCAAGTCGAATATCGGCCTGCCGGGGGTGAGCGAGACGCCGCGTGACAGCGCGTCCTGCGCGCATGCGATCCTGGGTAGCGGTCTGTTCGAGGTTGTGGACGCGAAAGGAGATCCGCGATTCGCCGACAATCCGCTGGTGACCGGGGAACCGAATATCCGCTTCTACGCAGGTGTGCCAATCACGCTCCACCACGGGACGTGCATGGGTACGTTGTGCGTGATCGACCGCGAGCCGGGCGCGCTGGACCCGCGACAGCGGCGCGTGTTGAAGCAATTGGCTTGCGCCGCCGCGGAGGCGCTGAAACTGCGTCGCTACGCGATCGGCGAACATGTCGCGCAGGAGCGCGAGGCGGTGGTGCTGCGGCAACAGATGGAGTCCAGTCGGCTGTTGCAGCAGCAATGGCGCGCCAGCGAGGCACTGCTTGAGCGCCGCGCGCGGCTGGCCGGTGTGGGTGGCTGGGGGTTCGATCTGGCCACGCGTCAGATCAGTTGGACCGATGAGACGTGCCGCATCCATGATCTGCCGGCCGGGCACCAACCCTCGCTGGAGGAAGCGGTCGACTACTATGCGCCGGAGGCCAGGCCGCGCTTGCAGGCTGCGATCGAGAAGGCGATCAAGGATGGCGAGGGCTGGGACTTGCAGTTGCCGCTGATCACCGCGACGGGGCGCAAGAAATGGGTACGCGCGATCGGCGCCGTGAAGTATGCGGAGAATGGCAGCCCGCGTTGCCTGGCCGGCGCATTCCAGGATGTCACCTTGAGTACGCGTGTGGTGTCTGCGCTGGAAGCGAGCGACCGCCGTTACCGCAAGCTTTTCGAATACAGCCTGGGACTGATCTGCAGCATGACTACGAAGGCGTGCTGCTGTCGGTCAACCCGGCCGTGGCCAATTCGCTGGGCTACTCGGTCGGCGAGGTGATCGGCTGCTCGCTGACCAAGTTGATTCGACCCGAATTGCACGCGCGCTTTCGCGACTATCTGCTGCGGATCATGCGCAACGACAGCGACGTCGGCACGCTCGAGCTGATTGCCAAGGATGGCAGCCTGCACATCTGGCAATGCCATAACGTGCTGGACGATGACGGTGACGATCCCTATGTGCCGAGTCATGCGCAGGACGTCACCGAGCGGTTTCGGCAGGAACGTCAGTTGCGTGAATGGTCGGTCCACGATGCGCTGACCGGCTGCTACAACCGGCGTTACCTGGCCGAACTGACGTCGCGGCAGCACGAGCGGCGCCGGGGCTGCATCGTCTTCGACCTGGATCACTTCAAGCACGTCAACGACACCGACGGTCACCAGCGCGGCGACGAGGTGCTGATCGCCATGCCGCAGTTCCTGCGCAGCCATGTACGAGAGCAGGATGCGGTGATCCGACTGGGTCGCGACGAGTTCCTGGTGCGGCTGCGCGAAGCCGAGGAGGACTTCACCGACAACGTCGTGGCGCGCCTTGGCGCCGATCGCGGCATCGCGCCGATCGGGTTCACCATGGGCTTGGCTACCGTCGAGCCCGGGGCATCGCTGGAGTCGGGCATCGGCGAGGCCGACCGGCGCCTGTACAAGGTGCGCGAAAGGCGGTCGCCGCGACCGTGCTGAGTCGATCGCCTGGTTCCTATCGCCGCGGCTTGCGAGGCCCCGGCGCAGAGTGGAGCCCCTGCTCGGCGTCGACCTGGTCGATCCAGCCGGCGCGCGAAGCCGGGAAGGCGTCCGCGTAAGGCACGTATGGTTTGATGTCGAGGATCGGCGTGCCGTCAAGCAGATCGACGCCACGCACTCGCAGCAAGCTGTCGCCGACCGCGACTAGCTCCACCGCCGACAGGCCGAGCGCATTGGGCCGGTGCGGCGATCGCGTGGCCAGTACGCTGCGCTTGCCGCCGCCGCGCGGTGGGCGCACTTCGGGCTTCCAGCCTTCGCTGCGATGGAGTGCAAATACCAGCCAGATCCGCTCGAAGCCCGCCAGGTCGCGCCAGGCAGCTGCGGGAAAGCCAGTGACGAATTCGATGGTAGCTTCGGCCGCCGTTTTGGTCTCGGTACCGGCTACCACGGTGGACTGGTGCGGCGCGTCGATGCGTCGCGCGTACGGTGAGCGCACGTATGCGATTGGGTGGCAGGTCAGGGTGTCGAACGTATCGCGCGGGGTGCTCATTGCGTCATTATCCCTTGTCGGCCCTTGACTGGGCTCCTTGAATTTTCCCCGCCGAGGACGCCATGAAACATCTTGTCATGATTTACTGCCATGATCGCCTGCTGGGTGCCTTGCCGGACGGCGAGTTCGACAGCCGGTTGCGCGGTTGCCTGGTCAACGCTGATACGTTGTGTGCGCAAGGACAACTGCTTGACTCGCAACAGTTGGAGGCACCGGTTAACGCGCGCCCCGTGCGGGTGCGCGGGGGGCGCGCCGGTGTGGTCGACGGGCCGTTCGCCGAGACCAAGGAGTATCTGGGCGGTTTCAACCGGATCGAGGCGACCGACATGGATGAGGCGGTGCTCATTGTTTCGTCCTTGCCGTGGGCGCACACCAGCGCGATCGAGATCCGCCCGGTACGCGACGTCGAGCTGGTGCGTCGGCGGATAGGTGCCTGAACATGGGTGACGACGATGATTTTGAGGACGATCGTGGCTTCGACGTGGAGGACGATTCGGTCGAAGCGAAAGTCTGGCAGCTGCTGTGTCTGATCAATCCCGGCGACGAGGAAACTGCGTTGGGGCAGTTCACCGATTACCGCGAGGCGGTGGCAGCAGGCGACGAGGCCGAACCGGTCGAGCTGGTTGCCCGGGTGATCGACTGGCACTCTGGCTTCATGGTCGGCGCCGCTGACCTGCGCGCGCTGATGCAAGCGCTCGATGAGCTCAGCGCGCGCTGGAACCTGGCGATCGACTGGGGCGGCGACCGGGACGACGACGACTATTTCGATGACGTCGACGCCGAAAGCCTGTTCGGCATCGCCTATGACCGCCTGGCCGAGTCCGGCTATACCTTGTGGAGTTGGGAAACCGACAACGATTTGCATGTCGGCTGGATCACCCTGACTCGCGACAACGAATCGATGTGCGAGCTGGCTGCCGCGCTGCATATCAACTTGTGCCTGGGCTGCGACATGGGCTGAAGCGTCAGCCAGAGGACAGGACAGCATGCTGCAATTGATCGGTTTCGACGGTGACGACACGTTGTGGCACAGCGAAGGCTATTACCGCCAGGCCAACGACGCCTTTGCCGTCATCATGGCCCGTTATGTTGACCTCGGCGACCAGCACGTGCACGCGGCCATGCTGGCCACCGAGCGGCGCAACCTCAAGCTGTTCGGCTATGGCGCCAAGGGTATGGCGCTATCGATGGTGGAGACCGCGATCGCCGTCAGCGACAGCCGGATCAGTGCCGCCGACATCCATCGCCTGGTCGAACTGGGCAAGAGCGTGCTGGAGCACCCGGTGGAACTGCTGCCGGGCATCCGGAAAGCAGTCGAGGCGGTGGCGGCGGACTACCAGATCGTGCTGATCACGAAGGGCGACTTGTTTCACCAGGAAAAGAAGGTGGCCGAGTCCGGATTGACCGCCCTGTTCCGCCGGATCGAGATTGTGTCGGAGAAAAGTGCCGCGACCTACCGGCGAGTGCTGGGCGAGTTCGACCTGCCACCGACACAATTCGCGATGGTCGGCAACTCGCTGCGCTCGGATATCGAGCCGGTGCTGCGGCTGGGCGGCTGGGCCGTGCATATGCCCTACCAGGTGACCTGGGAGCACGAGCTGGAGAACGGCCTGGCTGATGACGAGCAGCGCCTGCTCACGGTGCAGACGCCGGCGGCGATCCCCACGGCGGTGGCCCGGCTGGATGCGCTGTCGCGGGCTTGACGAGATACCCGGTCGCTCACGGCTTCATCGTTTCCGACTCGACTACCATATCCAGCACGTACGCGCTGGACGGGGCGTCCGGTGGCGGGTTCTTGACTGCGTAACGATGCACTCGCAGCACGCTGCGCACACCGATTGGTGCGTATAGCCCTCGATGTCCTGGTTCAGCGGCTGCCACTCTTCCGGCCTGCCGACAGCGAGTCCGTGGGCGCCGTAGTGGCGTTCGCGTACCTTCAGACACTGCTGCGCCGGCATCAGCGGATGACTGCAGGACACGGTTTGCGCGGCCACCTCGAGAAACTGCGTCTCGCCTTTGCCGCCGTAGCGCGTATCCGCCGTGGGCCGGCCGGTGAACTGCAGGGTGTCGCCATCACCTGTGACCAACTTGAGCTGCGGCGGGTCGCCCCCGGTTTGCAAGGTCAGCGTCGGAGCGTTGCGCAGGCGTTTGCCGATCGCGTCGTCCAGTGCCATCAGCGTCGGCTCCGGGCAGGCCACCATGGTGTGCATCATGGGACCGATTTGCAGCTTTCCGCCTTCGATGCGATAGCTGCCGCCGAGGTGGTTGCAGGCGTGGCTGACGCTGAGGCGACCGTCGGAAAAATCCAGTTGCAGCGGCTGGTCCGGGCGCGCGAACAGGGTGTCGATGCGCTAGCCGGCCTGGTCGATGGCCGCGCTCAGTTGCCAGCGATAATGGCCCAGCGTGGCGATTTCCTCTACTGCAGGGGACGCGTCCTGGTTGGCGCTGGCCGTCGCGGGCGGCGCCGCGGTGTCAGCGGCCGCGGCAGATGGCGGCGGAGAACACGCAGCGAGTACCAGTGGCAGCAGTGACAACAACAGGCGTCGGCTCATGCGGATTCTCCATGCCAGACGAGGCAGCACCCGTCGGCGAAAACATCACTTGCCGACGGGCGACCGCTTCCAGAAGCATCAAGCCCAACCCGCAGCTTCATCGCGATGCGAATCGCTGCGGTCAGCGATGCTCCCCCCGCGCGCAACTCACCGGTCCCAGGAGTCTGTCGGACTTTGGTCGGCTGGACTCCGAATCCGCCTGTGTGGTTCACAATCGGCGGGGATCTGTCCTCACACAGCCGAATTCTCGCCTCGACCACCAAAGCCCGACAGACTCCTAGGCGGCAGCCAGCGCCTGGTCGAGATCGGCAAGCAGGTCGTCGATGTGCTCGATGCCGATCGACAGCCGCAGCATGTCCTCGCTGACCCCGGCCGCAGCCAGCTCGGCCGCGTCCAGTTGCCGGTGCGTGGTCGAGGCCGGATGGGTGGCCAGTGACTTGGTGTCGCCGATATTGACCAGCCGGGTGAACAGCTTCAGCGCATCCAGCACGCGGGCGCCGGCCGCGCGAGGGTCGTCGCCGGCCTGGCCGCGTACGCCGAACGACAGGATGCCGGAGGCCTTGCCGCCCATGTATTTCTGTACCAGCGCGTGGTCAGGATGATCGGCCAGACCGGCGTACTTCACCCAGGCCACGCCCGGGTGCTGTTGCAGGTGGCGTGCAATCGCCAGCGCGTTGTCGCAGGTGCGCTCCATGCGCAGGCCCAAGGTGCTGATCCCCTGCAGGATCAGGAAGGCATTCATCGGCGAGATGGCCGCCCCGGTATTACGCAGCGGCACCACCCGTGCGCGCCCGATATACGCAGCCGCGCCCAGCGCTTCGGTGTAGACCACGCCGTGGTAGGACACATCTGGCTCGTTCAGTCGACGGAAGCGTTGCTTGTGCTCGGCCCACGGGAATTTTCCGCTGTCGACGATCGCGCCGCCGATGCTGTTGCCATGGCCGCCCAGGTATTTGGTCAGCGCGTGCACGACGATGTCGGCGCCGTGCTCGATCGGCCGGCACAGGTAGGGGCTGGGCACGGTGTTGTCCACGATCAGCGGAATGCCGTGTTCGTGGGCGATCGCCGCCAGCGCGCCGAAGTCGGTAACGTTGCCCAGCGGATTGCCGATCGATTCGCAGAAGATCGCCTTGGTGCGTGCGTCGATCAGCGGCGCGAAGGTTTCCGGATGACGCGCGTCGGCGAAACGCACTTCGAGGCCCTGCTGCGGAAATGTGTGTGCGAACAGGTTGTAGGTGCCGCCGTAGACGGTAGCGGCCGAGACGATGTTGTCGCCAGCCTCGGCAATGGTCTGGATCGAATAAGTCACTGCGGCCATGCCCGAAGCCAGCGCCAGCGCACCGATGCCGCCTTCCAGCGCGGCCACACGCTGCTCCAGCACGTCCTGGGTCGGGTTCATGATCCGCGTGTAGATGTTGCCCGGCACTTTCAGGTCGAACAAATCGGCACCGTGCTTCGCACTGTCAAAGGCGTAAGCCACGGTCTGGTAGATCGGCACGGCGGAGGAGTGCGTGGTGGGGTCGGGTGTGTAGCCGGCATGGACGGCAAGCGTTTCGATCTTCATGGGTGATCCTGCGGTGAGATGCGTGAACATGGCCATGGCCCGCCTGTGGGGCGCCTGGCATCCAATGCCCGGCGCGCCGGGTTCGGTGAACGGTAACGCAAGTCGGAGCAGACGTAAAGACGTAAAGACGTCTAAACGTATTTTCGCTGTGGCTATAGGTCTGGCGGAAAATATGCGGCGGACGGCGTCTGCCGGCGAGGGCACGAGGCAGGTGCTAGGGCGAACCCGCGGGCTCGTCGTCGAAACCGGTATAGCCCTCCGGGAAAATTGGCGTGCCGTCGAGCTCCAGTCCGGACATATCGGCCAGCGCCTTCGCGGCGGAGGCCTCGGCAAGCGCCTTGTCGCGGAAGCTGCGGTTCTCGCAGATGGCGAAGTACAACGGGAAGCCGTGGTGGCGCGGTGTGATCGCCAGGTACGCGGTGTAGCGCGAGCCCTCGAGCGTGGCGCCGGAGCGGGCTCGATAGTCGTTGAATTCGCGTTCGGCCATGAGCGTCGCATCGGTGCAAGGAGAGCCGCAGTGTATCTTGCACCGCGCTTGCCGCATCATGCCGGGATGTATGTTGCCGATTTGCCCGTCCCCCGCGTCGTGCTGGACACCAATGTGTGCCTGGATCTGTTCTTGTTCCAGGACCCCGCTTGCGCGCCACTGCTGGCCGCATTGGAAGGTGGCGAAGTGCAGGCGGTGACCCGGGATGATTGCCGTGACGAATGGCGTCGGGTGCTGCATTACCCTCGACTGCCGATCGATGATGCGCAGCGGCCTGCACTCGAGGCCGCGTTCGATCGACTGGCCTGGCAAGTGCCGACGAAAGTTCTGCCGGACGACCTGCGATTGCCGCGCTGCGCCGATCCAGATGACCAGAAGTTCCTTGAACTGGCGCTGGCAGCGGGTGCGCACTGGCTGCTCAGCAAGGACAATGAGCTGCTGAAGCTGGATCCACGCATGCGTTCGGCCGGACTGTTTCGCATCCTGCGGCCGTCGGATTGGCCCGGCGGCATCGTTTGACGCCAGTTCGACGCGCCGCGTGGTGCAGTGGAAGTGGCGTACCACCCGGAGGCTCCGCCATGTTCGACGAACACATCATTGACTGCCCCTATTGCGGCGAGTCCATCGAAATACTGGTCGATGCGTCGATCCCCGAGCAGCAGTACATCGAGGACTGCCAAGTATGTTGCCGGCCGATCACGCTGAAGGTGAGCGTCGAAGAGGGTGGGCTAATTCGGGTACGAGCCTCAGGCGAGAACGATGCCTGAAGCCAGCATGGCGGCGCGGGTGGCCGCATCACTGGCCGGCGTGACCGGGCGGGTGAGATCCCACAACATGCGGACACGGAAACCCAACGCCAGCGCATCTTGCGCGGTCCACAGCACGCACACCTCGCGTGCCAGGCCGCATACCGCCACCTCGTCCACGCCACGCTCGTGCAGCCAGCCGGCCAGGCCGGTGCTGGGGCGGCTGTTGCCCGGGCCGTGGTTTTCGCGGAAGCCGCTGTAAGAGTCGACCGCCGGGTCGCTGCCCTTGCGGATCACCGCATCAAGCGGCGACCAGTCGATTGCCGGATGCAGCTCAGCGCCGGCCGTGCCCTGCACGCAATGTTCCGGCCACAACGTCTGGGTTTGGCCGTAAAGCTGGATTTCATCGAACGGTGCACGCCCCGGGTGCGAGCTGGCGAAAGAGATGTGTCCGGCAGGGTGCCAGTCCTGGGTGGCGACGACGTGGCGAAACCGGTGCTCGCGCAGCAGCTGATCGATACCGGCGATGATGGCGTCGCCCTGGTGACAGGCCAGCGTGCCGCCGGGCATGAAGTCGGGCTGGACGTCGATCAGCACGAGGGCGGTGGTGGCGGAAGCAGCGTGACTCATGCAGACTGAACCAGCGAGGCGGGAGTACGCAGTTTAACGGGCGCTCGCCGCAGACAGGCGGTTTTTCACGCGCACTCGGGGGGCGAAGTGCATTACGACCAGTCGTGGATGGGTAGCGGTATCGTCGGTGGCATCGAGGCTGGCCTCATCTCGGCGGCCGCAGGCTTGTTGCTGTTCCTGCTGATGCACTGGTTGGGTCGGCGCGATCACTGGTGCGATGCGCGAAAGATCGGTTGGTCATTCCTGCTGGCGAGCGTGCTGACCGTCAGCGGCGACCTGTGGGACATGTTCTATTTCAATTACGCGAACCTGCAGTCGCCAGCCCTGCTCAGGGCCGAGCTGGCCCAGGTGCATGATCCGCAAAGCTTGGGCTTGCGCGTGCTGTGCGAGCTGCTGGGGGTGTCGCTTGGAATCTATCTTGGTTGGGTCATGACCGGTGGCCACCGCTCGAGCCAGGACGGCAACCGACGTTCGTGACCTCATGCGACCTCGCCGGAGACCGCTTGCGGGTCGCGTGCGGCAGAAAACCAGCGGCGCGATTACAGTAGCGGATCGAACAGCCGCGCCACGTGCATGGCAACCCGGCGCAGGTACGGCGCATCGCGGTATTCGCGCTCGTCGATCGCTACGGCGTTGGCTAAATCTTCAGTCAACATGGCCTCCACTTCGCCGGCGAACGCTTTGTCGACGACGAGCACGCCGACCTCGAAATTGAGCCGGAACGAACGGCTGTCGAGGTTCAAGCTGCCGATCGCTGCACAGTCATCGTCGATCAACAACGCCTTCTGGTGCAGGAAACCAGGCTGGTAGCGGAACATGCCGATGCCGGCGCGCAGCGCATGGTGGGCGTGCAACGTGGAAGCGAGGAACACGGTGCGGTGGTCCGGTCGCGACGGGATCAGCACGCGCACGTCGACGCCGCGCAACACGGCCAGCTGCAAGGCCGACCGCACCGCGCTGTCGGGGACGAAATACGGCGTGCTCAACCACACCCGCTCGCGGGCGGCGTTGATCGCCGCACTGAAGAACAGCGAGCCGGTTTCCAGCCGGTCGGCCGGGCCGGCGGCCACGACCAGGGCGCTGGCCTCGCCTTCGGCCGGCGGCGTTGGCAGCAGCGGTGGGAGCTGGCCGGTAATCCATCGCCAGTCGTCGGCGAACAATTTCTGCAGGTCGGCCACCGCGGGGCCGCGCAGCTCCAGCATGGTGTCGCGCCACGGCGCCAGTGGCGGCTTCAGCCCCATGTACTCGTCGCCCACGTTGAGGCCGCCGACGAAGCCGCGTGCTCCGTCGACGACCAGGATCTTGCGGTGGTTACGGAAATTGAGCTGGAAACGGTTGCGCCAGCGATGCGTGGCGAAGCGGTGAATCGCCACGCCACCGGCGCGTAACGTCTCGACGTAGTCTTGGGGCAAGGCGTGGCTGCCGACCCCGTCGAACAAAACGCACACCTGCACGCCTGCGGCGGCACGCTGCAGCAGCACTTGTTGCAGACGTCGGCCCAGCATGTCGTCGTGAATGACGAAGAACTGCACCAGCAGGCACTCTTTGGCTGCCGCCATGGCAGCGAACATCTCGTCGAACGCGGCCTCGCCATCGATCAGCAGTTGCAGCCGGTGGCCGCTGCGAAATGGCCGGTGCTGCAACGCGCTGATCGCGGCGAAGCGACCGCATGCCGGCCCGGTGGTGTCTGTCGTATGCGCTTCCAGCACCGGTTGCGGGGTCGGCGCCGGGTGGCCAACGTGATAGCCGAGAAAGCGGCTGGAGCCCAGGTAGAGGTAGGGCAGCAAGGTTACGTACGGCAGCAACAGCAGACCGAACACCCAGCCAATCGCCCCCTGCGGTGTGCGCGCATGGGTGACCGCGTGGGTGGCGGCGAGTATGCCGAGCAGATGCAGCAAGATGATGCCGCTGGTGAGTACCGTGGTGTTCATCAAGGCTGCATCGTCGCCCGATGGCGGCCCGACATCAACGAGCGCAGTCGTCCAGCCGGCGCGTACCCGATGGCGGTCGGAGCGGCGGCACGCCTGGCGGTGCGAAGCAGGTGGCGTTCGCGCCTTGGTCTGGCGTCGTGCAGGCGGGCCGGGTGTGGTCGAGGAATCAGGCGCTCAGGCGTCCGGCGACGGCGATCTGTTGCGGCCGCGCGGACCAGGTTCCGGTGGGTCCCGCCTGCTCGTACGCGAGATAGCGGGTCAGCTCGCCACCGTAGACGTGCAGCGTGAGCGCGGTTTCATGCTGCGACAGATTGCGGCAACGATGCAGGTGGTTTTGGTCGCCCTCGAACCAAGTGCCATCACCCGGGCCCAGCCAGTCGTTGCCGAGTGCACGCAAGTCGCCGGAGTCAGGGTCGCGGCGCCAGGTTTGCACTTCCAGCGCGCCGACCAGGGTCAGCTCCAGTCCCCACAGGCCGGCATGATCGTGCAGCGGTGTGCGGTAATTTGCCGGCCATGCCATCACCATCACGCTGACGGCCGGCTGGCCGCGCTGCGCCAGCAGCCAGCGTCCGAGACCTTGCCCGCGCTGGCGCAAGCGAACCAGTCGGGTGGCAATGGCGGAGGAGTTTCGATGCACGACCTGTCCCAGATCGAGCGCCATCGAGGCAAGATCCGGGTGTGCCACGCTGGCATGCTCAAGCGCAATCGCACGCAGGGTCTTCAAGGTTTGCCGTGGCTTGCCCATGCAATGTTCCGGCGGGGTGAAGGGGCGTCAGTGGAGCATGCTGATCGTTAAAACGGCGTAAGCCGAGCGGATTCACGGCAGGCCGGCTCCACCCCCTGGCAAGGCCCGCGGACGGCCCGTCCGACGGTGCTGCCGGACGCGGCGTGCCACCGGCCTGGCTCAGCCACGCAACGCGAAAGTCACCGGCACGTTGGCCCAGGCGCGTACCGCACGCCCGTTCACGATGGCAGGCTGGAAACGCCAGGTCGCGAGCACCTGCTCGCGTGCACTGCGATCAAGCAAGGCGTGGCCACTGCCTTGCGCCACACTGATCTGCAGCGGCCTGCCAGTCTCATCCACCAGGACGCGCAGCACCACCGTACCCTGCAGGCGCTGGCGCAGCGCCGCGACCGGGTACGCGACCGGGTGTGCCCGGTACGCAAGGCTGGCCCCGATCGGTACGGGTGGCATGCTCGCGTCGGCCGGGCCGGCTGGCAGCACCGCGGGCGTAGTGATTGATGGCGCGGCAATCCTGGCCTCCGGGCTGGGTACGGCTGCCGGAGCGCTGATTCTGGTCGGGCGTGGCAGCACCGGCGGCGCGGTCAGCGCTTGCGGCAACGGCTTGAGTTCGATCGGTGGTGGCGGTGCCGGCACCGGTGGTGGCGTGATGAGCCGCACCCGCGCCACCGGTGCGAGTTGCTGGATCACCGGAAAATACGTCGGCGTGACCGGCCGCACGGCGATCAGAATGACGGCAAGGTTGAGGGCGATCGCGGCGCTGAGGGCGGCGATGCGGGCGGGCTCGGGGTGAGCGTGACGGGCGACGGCCAGGCTTGCGGGCGGCATGGGCGACCTCCTGACAACGGTGGGTTGTGGCGGCAGTCACGCGGCTTTCGCCGGGGGATCGTGCTGTCGCGCTTGCAGCGTATGCCTGTTCGACAAGGCCGCGCAAGTGGACGGCTGGACGTCCGTACGTCGGCATTGGCGCTGCGCCCGCGGGCGCCATTCGTGGTGCCGTCGCGATGGCCGGCTGCAACGCATCGTGATCCGATCGTGCATTCAGCAAGGTCTGCTGCGACAATCGCCCGGCTGCAAACCGTGGTCAACATGGGAGCGAAGGCGATGCACGTGACCGGGTGGTGCGGGGCGTTGGTGCTGGTGGTAGCCGGGTTGCTGCCGGTCACGGCGGCACGGGCGGGGGATCTGTCGTGCAAGATGACGTTCCAGATGTCCGGCTGGTCGGTGTTCTACAAGACCGCCAGCGGCAGCGGCACGGTCAGCTGCAACAACGGCCAGAGCCTGCGCGTGAAGCTGCGTGCGAAAGGCGGCGGCCTTACCATTGGCAAGACCAGGATCAACCACGGTATCGGCAAGTTCACCGGAGTCGGCAACGTGCGCGATGTGCCGGGTCATTGCGCCAATGCCGTGGCGCATGCCGGTGCGCAGCGCGCGGTCGATGCGCAGGTGCTGACCAAGGGCAATGTGTCGTTGGCGCTCAGTGGCAAGGGCGAGGGCTGGAATCTCGGCGTGGCGTTCGGCGCGTTCATTATCGAATAGTGATACCCCGCTGCAGTAGTCAAGCGTCTTCGTGGCCGTTAAGGTACGGAAAGGCACAGTTTGGCAGTGACCCTGCCAGGAGTTGATCCATGTCTGCCTTATCCAGCGCGGTGATGCCGCACTACAGCGTCGGCGACGAGCTGGCCAGCAGCTTGATCCACGGCATCGGCATCGTGCTCAGCATCGCCGGACTGGCAGTACTGGTGGCGTTCGCGGCGCTGCATGGCAATGCGCTTGCGGTGATCGCCTGCGCGGTGTTCGGCGCTTCCCTGGTGCTGCTGTACACAGCTTCCACGCTGTACCACTCGATTTCCGCGGCGGCGGCCAAACCGACGCTGCGCGCGCTCGACCACATCGCGATCTATGTGCTGATCGCTGGCACCTACACCCCGTTCACCCTGATCGCCTTGCCGGGCGTCCGGGGCTGGAGCTTGTTTGCCACGGTATGGGTGCTGGCGCTGGTCGGCAGTGCGCTGGAGCTGGGCCTGCTCAAGCGCTACCACAAGCTGGCGGTGCTGCTCTACGTGGGCATGGGCTGGATCGGCATCGTGGCGTTCGGGCCGCTCAGCGCGCACCTGCAGACCGGGGGCACCGCGCTGCTGCTGGCCGGTGGCCTGGCCTATACCCTGGGCGTGCCGTTTTATCTATGGCGCAAACTGCCGTATCACCACGCGCTGTGGCACGTGTTCGTGCTTGCCGGCAGCGTGCTGCATTTCCTGGCCGTGTTGTTGTACGTGATTCCCGGGCCTGGGCGCTGACACGCGTGCGCAACTTCAGCCGAGCAGCATGGCGACGCCGAACAAGCCGACCATCAGGAACGACAGCACCAGTTTGAGCAAGGTGCCGAACAGCAAGCCGAGCCAGGTGCCTACGCCGACGTGGGCGGATCGCAGCACGCTGTTGCCGGAGGCCAGCTCGCCGAGTATGGCGCCGATGAACGGTCCAAGCAGGAGGCCGGGAATGCCGAAGAACATGCCCACGATGGTGCCGATGCCGGCGCCCCACACCGCCCGCCGGCTGGCACCGACGCGTTTGGCGCCCAGCGCGCTGGCGACGAAATCGACGATCACGCCAATGGTGCCGATCACGCCGATGATCAACAGCCACCACAGGCCGAGGTGCCGGTAGCCGTCCACCGCGGCCGCCAGCCAGATCCCGCCGAATACCATCGGGATGCCTGGCAGCGCCGGCAGCACCGAGCCAGCCAGGCCGCCGAGCATCAGCAAGGCAGCGAGCACGTAAAGCGCAATGTCGAGCATGGGCATTCCGATAATAAAAGAGGCGTAGGAGCCCGCTCGCGGGCGATGCTCCTGTTCTGATCCACAACGAAGACTAGGGCAACAGCATCGCCCACGAGCGGGCTCCTACCCATTTTTCGATGAAGGACCTACCGTTCGACGAAGGCGCGCTCGATCACGTAGTCACCCGGCTCGCGCGTGCGCGGAGAGGCCTGGAAACCGCGGCCATCCAGCAGCGCGCACAAGTCGTCCAGCATCGCCGGGCTGCCGCACAGCATGACCCGGTCGGACTCCGGATTCAGCGGCGCCAGGCCGGTGGCTGCGCTCATCACGCCATTGACGATGGCATCGGTAATGCGACCCCGGTGCAGGAATGGTTCACGAGTGACGGTGGGATAGTAGATCAGCTGCTTGCGCACCAGCTCGCCCAGGTACTCGTGGTGCGGCAGTTCTCGTTCCAGATAGCCGGCGTAGGCCAGGTCGCTGCTGCGGCGGACACCGTGGGCCAGCACGACTTTGTCGAAACGCTCGTAGGTGTGCGGGTCACGAATGATGCTCATGAATGGCGCCAGGCCGGTGCCGGTACCAAGCAGGTAGAGGTTGCGGCCGGGTTTGAGGTCGTTCAGCACCAGGGTGCCGGTGGGCTTGCGCGTGACGATCAAGGGGTCGCCCGGCTGGAGGTGCTGCAGGCGCGAGGTGAGTGGACCGTCGGCGACCTTGATTGAAAAAAACTCCAGGTGCTCCTCCCAGCTCGCGCTGGCGATCGAGTAGGCGCGCATCAGCGGGCGTGTTTCGGTCTCCAGTCCGATCATCACGAACTGGCCGCTGTCGAAGCGGAATCCGGGGTCGCGGGTGGTGCGGAAGCTGAATAACGAGTCGTTCCAGTGCTGCACGTCGATGACGTGCTCGGTTGCCATTGCCACCATGGTGGGTATTTCTCGACGGTTTCCGGGATCAGAACCTGACGTGAACGCCGGTGCCGCGCGGTAATGTACGTCACCCCGCAGACGTCCAAGAGGCGGAGCGCGGCTGAGGCGATCAGGGCCTTCAAGGATACGCCATCGGTCGATCCCCACGAAACGCGATCGCCGGGGCGATGGGGTTGGTCGCCCGACTGGGAAATTTATGACCCGCCACCGCTTTCACATGAATGCGGCGGTAGATGAATTCGTTGCGAGGGTCACTTGCGCCGACGGCTGCCATCGAACAGCATTCGGGACGTCCAGGAACGACGGCAGCCATGTGATGCATGCTGTATCGTTGCATTGAGCCGCTTCGCTGCATCATTGGGCGGTTCATGAAGGAAGCCAGGGGGAATCCATCGTGCGTCGATAGTTGGCGCGACAGGTTTCTTGTGGGCGACTTCAGGAGTGGATGATGCCGGTGATGCTCGGCCAATCTCAGGCAATCCAGGCGGTGCGGGCACAGTTGCAGCGCTATGCCGCCTGCGACGTGCAGGTGCTGATCGAGGGAGAGACCGGCACTGGCAAGGAATTGGCTGCGCGCGAGATCCACTATGCCAGCACGAGACGGGATCTCCCTTTTGTGCCGGTCAACTGCGGCGCCATTCCCGACAGCCTGTTCGAGAACGAACTGTTTGGCCACGATCGCGGCGCCTTTACTGATGCAAAGGTTGCGCAGCCGGGGCTGATCGATCATGCACGGGGCGGCACGCTGTTCCTGGATGAGGTCGATGCGCTGTCGCGCAAAGGCCAGGTGGTCTTGCTGCGGTTTCTGCAGGACAACGAATACCGGCCTGTCGGCGGCGGTGCCACGCGTACTTCGGACGCCCGCATCATCGCAGCTACCAATGCCTGTCTGGCGCGGCAAGTGGAGGCGGGCCGCTTCCGCCGCGACCTGCAGTACCGGCTCAATGCGCTGTATCTGCAGATGCCTCCCCTGCGCGAGCGCGACCAGGATGTGGCCACGCTTGCCCGGCATTTCCTCGAAGTTGTCGCGTTGCGGCTGCACGGTCCGGAAAAGCATTGGGGTGAGGATGCCATCCAGGCGCTCAAGGCTTATGCGTGGCCAGGCAACGTGCGCGAGCTGGACAATGTCGCGCTGCGAGCCTACATGGCCACCGAACGTGCGGTCATCGGACTCGCCGAGTTGCGCGCGGCGGAGCCCTTGTTCACGGACATCGCGTCAACACCGCGGCGCCGTGCGCATGAACCGGAATTCGGGTTCAGTGCCGCCAAGCTGCATGCCATCCACACGTTCGAATTTGACTATCTCACCCGCCTGATGCAGCAGGCCTGCGGCAATATCAGCGCGGCTGCCCGCCTATCCGGCACCGAGCGCCGCCAATTGGGCAAGTTGCTGGTCAAGCATGGCATCGAGGCCAAGCCGTTCCGCACGCCGTAGCCGTTGCGTCGCCGGCCGGCCGTGCCTGGGTGAAATGATACCCATGGCGCAAGCGAATCGGGTCATCGCTGCCCCATCAGCATGGTGGCCATCGTCGCATTCCCCTTGCAGCAAGCCATTTTGATCTTCGCCACCGGTGGCACGCATGTTGCGAGTCTGATCAATACCAGCCGCATAACCAAGGCACGTGCAGGCGACGGCGAATGGCGCCTCCACGCAGGCGGCGCCGGTTGCCATGACGTCCGTCGGCCTGCGCTGAAACAGACGACCTGCTGGAGAAGTTACGGGAACCCCGCTGTTGTCCGGCGGACCACGCGGAAACCAGCCGACTGCGACCTCGCTGAATCGGCGCAGCCAGGTTGGCATCGGTGCAGAGGTAGGCCATGACAAAAAACCGGAGCGGGAACGTGGCCGGCGAGGAGGATGACGAAGTCGAGAAGTCGGTACTCGCCTACCTGGACGGTCACCCGCAAGCGGCGGACACGCTGCAGGGCATCGTCAATTGGTGGTTGCCGCGACAGCGTTACGAAAGGGATCGCCAGCGCATCGAACAGGCGCTTGGCGCGTTGGTGACACAGGGCAAACTGCATCGCAGACCGCTGCCCGGGGGCGACACGCTTTACGCACGACGAAAACACATCAAGTAGTCACGGCAACACTGACCGTGGCACAGGTTTCCACGACGGAGGATCGATCTCATGCCATCTGCGCTCACCTATCCGGGCGTCTACGTCGAAGAAATTCCCAGCGGCGTCCGCACGATTACCGGCGTGGCCACGTCGATCACCGCCTTCGTCGGTCGCGCTGCAGGCGGGCCATCCGATGGCGATCCGGAAAGCCCGGTCATCATCAACAGCTATGGTGATTTCGAGCGTAACTTCGGCGCGCTCGATCCGGCCTACCCGATGGCCTATGCCGTGCGTGACTTCTACCTCAACGGCGGCGCTCAGGCGGCGATCGTACGGTTGTACAAGACGAACGGCGACAAGCCGGCCAAGGCCGCGATCAAGATGCCGAACCTGCCACTGGAAGCAGCCTCGGCGGGCAGTCGCGGCAACCAGTTGCGCGTACGTATCGACGCCGACGTGTCGGTCGAGATTGCCCTGAGCTACGGATTGGCCAGCACCGATCTGTTCAACCTGACCGTGCGCGACATGGGCGGCGGCACCCAGGAGCGCTTCAACAACCTCAGCGTGAAGGAAAGCCCGCGACGGGTCGATCGGGTGCTGAAGGCCGGCTCCTCGTTGTTGCGGGTTGCTCCAGCGCTGAGCCTGCCGGGGACCGCTGTGCCCACCCCCCATCTGGACCCGGATGCCGGCAAGACCGTATGGGATCAGGATAAATCCTCTACCGGTGTGGTCAGCGCGGATCAGGCGGCCGACAGCGCGGCGCTGGACGATGCGGCCTATCTGGGCGACCCCGTCGCGAAGACCGGCATCTACGCGTTGAAGAAAACCGACTTGTTCAATCTGCTGTGCATTCCGCCGGATCTTCGCGACGGCAACACGTCCGCCACGGTGTACCAGAACGCGATGGCGTTCTGCGTGGATCAGCGTGCGTTGTTGATCGTCGACGCGCCCGCTGAATGGAGCAGCGCGGGCGCGATCACCCAGTCGAACCATGCGGCGCTCACCGCGCTCGGGCTCAACGGCAACGCAGCACGCAATGCTGCGCTGTACTTTCCGCGAGTGATCGAGACCGATCCGAAACGCCAAGGCCAGCTCGACACCTTCGTGGCTTGCGGCATCGTCGCCGGTGTGATGGCGCGCACCGATGTTTCACGTGGTGTATGGAAGGCCCCCGCCGGCATCGACGCAGCGTTGAATGGCGTGCAGGGGCTCGCTGTTGCGCTCAACGACGCGGAGAACGGCATGCTCAACCCGCTCGGCGTGAACTGCCTGCGCAGTTTCCCGCTGGTCGGCCCGGTGGTGTGGGGCTCGCGTACGCTGCGCGGCGCCGACCTGCTCGCCGACGAATACAAGTACGTGCCGGTGCGTCGGCTCGCGCTATTCATCGAGGAGAGTCTGTATCGCGGCACTCAGTGGGTGGTGTTCGAGCCGAACGACGAGCCGTTGTGGGCACAGATCCGGCTCAACATCGGCGCCTTCATGCACAACCTGTTCCGCCAGGGCGCGTTCCAGGGCAGCAAGCCAAACGACGCCTACTTCGTGAAATGCGACAAGGAAACCACCCCGCAGAACGACATCAACCTGGGCATCGTCAATATCGTGGTCGGCTTCGCGCCGCTCAAGCCCGCCGAGTTCGTGGTCATCCAGTTGCAGCAGATGGCCGGCCAGATTCAGACCTGAGGACTTACGTCATGGCTCAGTTCAGTGTCAATGCGCAGCGCTTCGATCCGTACAAGAACTTCAAGTTCCGCCTGAAATGGGATGGCCGCTACGTGGCCGGCATCAGCAAGGTGTCCGGCTTGAAGCGCACCACCGAAGTGGTCAAGCATCGCGAGGGTGGCGACCCCAGCAGCACGCGCAAATCGCCCGGGCGCACCGAGTACGAAGCGATCACGATCGAGCGCGGCGTAACCCACGACCTCGCGTTCGAGCAGTGGGCGAACAAGGTGTGGAACTTCGGTGCGGGGCTCGGCGCGGAAGTCTCGCTGAAGGACTTCCGCAAGGATCTGATCCTGGAGATCTACAACGAGTCTGGCCAGCTCGCGCTAGCCTACAAGCTCTATCGCTGCTGGGTGTCCGAATATCAGGCCGTACCAGACCTGGACGCCAACGCCAATGCGGTGGCAATCCAACACCTGAAGCTGGAAAACGAGGGCTGGGAGCGCGACCTTGGCGTGTCGGAGCCGAGCGAGCCCAGCTTCACCGCGCCGGCCGGGTGAGCATCATGCACACGCCCACGTCGGCACAGCTGCTGCAGGTATGGGAGCGTGGCGGCGAACTGTCCGCCACGGCGCGCAGCCTGTTGCTGCTCGGCAGCAGTTGCGAGGATGGCGCAGCCAAGACGCTGGCGACGCTGCCGCTGGGTGGACGCGATGCGCTGTTGTTGCAACTGCGCGAGCGTTTGTTCGGCGTCGACATCGACGTAGTGGCGACCTGTCCGCAATGCGCTGCGCCAGTCGAGGCAAGTTTTCGCGGCACTGACCTGCTGCTGTCAGCAGATGCGGAAGGCACAACCACGACCGCAGCACTGATCGCTTCCGTGGGCGGCCAACGGGTGCCATTCCGTTTGCCCGACAGTAACGATTTGCTGGCGCTGGAAGGCTGCCGGGACGCGGGCGCGGCGCGCGAGCTGCTGATTGAACGCTGCTTGCTGACCGTGGACGGGAGTGCCCATCGCCACGCGCGCGCCTGGTCACTGTCGTCGCAGGCGGAGCTTGCACAGGCCCTGGCGGAGGCCGATCCGCAGGCCGACCTGCAACTGGACTTGCGCTGCCCGGAATGCACACATGGCTGGCAGCCGCCGTTCGATATCGCGCGCTTCCTGTGGCAGGAGTTGCATGCCTGGGCGTTGCACATGCTGCGCGAGGTTGACGCATTGGCGCAGGCCTATCACTGGGCTGAGGCGGACATCCTCGGCTTGAGCCCGCGCCGCCGCCAGGCTTACCTGGAGCTGTGTGCGCCATGAGCGATTTCCTCGACCGGCTGACGGCTCGGGCGATCGGCAGCGAAACGGCGCTGGCGCCGCGGCTGCCGTCGCTGTTCGAGTCGCCGCGGCAGGTGCCAATCATGCCGGCCGGCGAGCAGGACGAGGCGCCGCGGCACCATCGCACCGCACCGTTGGATGGAGTTGCGGCCGCAGGTGCGGCGCCCACGTCATCCATACTGACGGCCACACCGTCGGAGCAGGGGCGGAGCCGGGTCGCGCCGGCCGAACGCGTGGCGGTGTCGACGACGCCAGCTGCGGTTTCGTCTCGCTCATTGCGCGAAGCATCGTTGCCGGCGTCGACTGCGCCACGACATTTGCCCGGCATCGAGTGCCCGGCCGCACCAGCCAGCCAGGCCCGGAAGCCGAAAGCAGACCAACCCGTGCCGGCGCAGCCTCGCCAGACGCGCGTCGCGCCGGATCGGCATGGAACCATGTCGCCACCAACCGCCGGCAGCCTGCTGCCCTCGTCGACGCAGGTGTTCGCCACGCAGGCGCCAGCGGCAAGCACGCCGGACCGCCCCGGTCACGTCGCCATGCGACCACGGCTTGTCGCGCGGGCCGACAGTCAGCGCGAAGCGACCCGCGATCCGGTGGTGCATGTCAGCATCGGCCGACTTGAAGTACGTGCCGCCGTCGCGCCGGTTGCTCCGCCGCGCCGACACGATGCGCCGCGTCCGTCCAGCCTCGACGACTACCTGCGTCAGCGCGGTGACAAGGTGACGCCATGAGCAACGTGCTGGCGATTGCCGCAACCACGCGCACGCTGCGCAACCTGCTGCTGGCGCAGATACCCGCGCTCGACCCCGAGTTGGCCGACCTGGAGGTCACCTTGCAGCCCCCGGACCTAGCGCGCAAGGGCGTCAGCAAGGCGCAGCTCAACCTGTTCTTGTACCAGGCGGTCAGTAATGCCGCCTGGCGCAACCGCGACATGCCAGGCCGGGTACGGCCGGGGGAAACGGCGCCGCCGGCGCTGGCCTTGGACCTGCATTACCTGATCACCGCCTGGGGTCGCGGCGAGATTGACAGCGAGGCGCTGAGCCACCGCGTGCTCGCCGCGGCGATGAGCACGCTGTACGACAGTCCGATACTGGACGGCACCGACATTGCCAACGCACTGCCAGGCAACGATCTGGCCGGTCAGGTCGAACGGGTGCGGGTGACGCCACTGACCCAGAGTGTGGAGGAGCTGTCCAAGTTGTGGACGGCGTTCCAGGCGAACTACCGTGTGTCCGCCGCCTACGTGGCGGCCGTGGTGCTGATCGACAGCCAGGCGGCGACCCGCGCGCCATTGCCGGTGCTTCGCCGCGGCCCGGCCGATCGCGGCGTGATCGCAACCGCATCGGCCGCGCCGGTGCTGGACGCGCTGATCTATCCGCGCACGCAGATGGTGTTGCGCTTGGGTGAGGACCTGGTCCTGAGGGGAAGCCAGCTCACCGCCGATCATGCCGCGGTCCGCTTCAGCAGCCTGCGGCTCGATGCACCGATCGATCTTGTGCCTGCGGCTGGCGCCGCTGCCGGCACGCTGCGCGTGCACCTGGCCGACGCGACCGACGATGTGGATGCCGCCTCGCACTGGGCGCCGGGCATCTATACGGTGGCGCTACTGTTGCAGCCGGTCGGCCTGCCACCGTTGCTCAGCAACGAGCTGCCGTTGGTACTGGCGCCGGTCATCACGCTTGGCGCGCTGACCGCGCCGGCCGGAAACATCACGGTGAGCCTGACCTGCATGCCGCGCATCCGCGACGGCCAGCGCGTGTTCCTGCTGTTCGGCGATCGACTGCTGCCGCCAACGAGCATCAGCAATCCGGCCGACACTCACCAGCCGAGCGCGCTGGTATTCCAGCTCACTGACGTGGCAGCGGGCACGTACACGCTACGCCTGCGCGTGGACGGCGCCGACAGCATCCCGGTCGATTTCAGCGGCAGCGCGCCCGCGTTCGCCGTGAACCAGCAGTTGGCGGTGACATGAACGATCGCGCCGCATGGCTGGAAGCAAACGACCAATACCTCGCGGCGGCGTTGGCGGATCTGCGTGAGCGGCTGGAGCATGCCGCGCGGGGGCATGCCACGTCCGCTCCGCGCCCGGCTGCTGCGGCCACCGCCTTGATGGAATCCGCGCCGGCGGTCGATGCGCCGGGCGCAGCGAAACCATCCTGGTTCGCACGCAGGTTCAGCGTCCGGCCCGACGTGCCGGTGACCACGACGGCGGCTGGCAATGCATCGTCATCACCACTCGTGGCTGAAGCGCCGGGTGGCGATGCGGCCGAGGCTCCGCACGGCAACGAAGGGAGCGGCCACACGCCCGCGCTGACGACGCTCACCGAGCGCCTCGGCCTGTCTGCATTCGAGCGCGACCTGCTGTTGTTGTGTATTGGCATGGAACTGGATACCCGCTTCCCCGCGCTGTGCGCGCAGGCACAGCATGATCCGGGCAAGCCGTACCCCACTTTTGCGCTGGGGTTTGCCGTACTTGATCAGCCGAGCTGGGATGCGCTGTCACCGCAACGCCCGTTGCGCTGGTGGCGCTTGCTGGAGATCCACCAGCCCGGCGCGCAACCGCTGATCGGCGCAGCGCTTGGTGTCGACGAGCGCGTGGTCAATTTCGTCAAGGGTATGAACTATCTTGATGATCGACTGGCGCCGCTGCTGGTGCCACTACCGTCGGTTGCCTTGCCGCTGTCGCAACAGGTGGTGGCCGACCAGGTACTGACCAGTCTGCAGCACGCGCCGACGGACGCGCCGTTGCCGGTGGTCCAACTCCTCGGCGGTGACAGCGTCAGCAAGCAGGCGATCGCGCAGAGCGTTGCTGACGCGTTCGGCATGCAGTCGTACCGGTTGTCGGCTGAGCTACTGCCCAGCGCGACCAGCGAGCAGGAAACCCTGCTGCGCTTGTGGCAGCGGGAAAGCCGGTTGCTGCCACTGGCCTTGTATCTCGACGCCACCGGAGTCGAACATGGCGATGCCAGTGCTGCGATGGCGGCGCGTTTCCTGGCCCGTGCCGGCGGGCTCGCGTTCGTCGACGCGCGCGAACCCCTGGTCGGCGCGGCGACCCAGGCGATCAGTGTGGAGGTAGCCCGGCCCACCGCGCTCGAACAGCGTTCGTTGTGGCACCGCCTGCTCGGCGATGCCGCCGGGACGCAGCCGCACCACCTCGCTGGCCATTTCGACTTCAATCTGGCCAGCATCGAGCAGGTTGCGCATACTGCGCTGGCCGCTGGCGATGCCAAACCCGCCGCGCTGGCGCAGGCGCTGTGGCAGGGCGCGTTGGCGCACACTCGCCCGGCCCTGGACCAGCTCGCACAACGAATCGAGCCGAAGGCCGGCTGGGACGACCTGAAACTGCCCGAAAGCGAGAAGCAACTGCTGCGCCAGATCGCCGACCAGGTCGCCCAGCGCAGCGCGGTCTATGACGACTGGGGTTTCCGTGCGCGGATGAACCGCGGCCTGTCGATCAGCGCGCTGTTCGCTGGCGAAAGCGGCACCGGCAAGACCATGGCGGCCGAGGTCATCGCGCAGGAACTGGGCCTGTCGCTATACCGCATCGACTTGTCTGCGGTGGTCAGCAAATACATCGGCGAAACCGAGAAGAACCTGCGCAAGCTGTTCGATGCAGCCGACGACGGCGGCGCGATCCTGTTCTTCGACGAGGCCGACGCGTTGTTCGGCAAGCGCAGCGAAGTGAAGGACAGCCACGACCGCTACGCCAACATCGAAGTGAACTACTTGCTGCAGAGACTGGAATCATTCCGCGGCCTGGCGATCCTGGCGACCAACCAGAAAGGTGCGCTGGACAGCGCGTTCCTGCGCCGGCTGCGCTTCGTGGTCAATTTCCCATTCCCCGGCGTGGCCGAGCGCCGGGCGATCTGGGCCTCGGTGTTTCCCGCGCAGGCGAGCGTAAGTGTGCTGGACCTGGACCGGCTGGCCCGACTCGCGCTGAGTGGCGGCAGCATCCAGGGCATCGCGCTCAACGCCGCGTTCCTCGCCGCCAAGGCCGACGCCCCGATCGGCATGCCGCTGCTGCTCGACGCCGCCCGTGCTGAGTTCCGCAAGCTCGACAAGCCGGTCAACGAGGCGGACTTCCGCTGGCTGCAAAGCGCCGGGGCAAGCCATGAGCATTGAACTGCATATCGAACGGCTGGTGATCGACGCGGCGCTGCTGCGGGGCGAACGCGCCGATCGCATGCGCGCGACGATCGAGCGAGAGCTGGCGCAAGGACTCGGGGGGGCTGGCGTGGTGGAGCGCCTGCGCGGACTTGGCATGCTCGACGCCTTGCCGACGACACCGCTGCTGCCTGCAACGCATCCAGCCGAGCAGCTCGGCACACGCATTGCCGCGGCCGTGCAACAAGGCCTCGGCCTTCCTGTTGCCATGCGTGGCCGGAGCGCAGCTGACCATGACTGAACGCAGCGCCAGCGTCGAGGCGAAACCGGCATTGTCATCGCGCGCCAATGGCTTGCTGCTGCAGCGCAAGTGCGCCTGTGGTGCGCATACCCCAGGTGGCGGCGAGTGCGAGGAATGCGCCGGCGAGCGGCTGCAGCGCAAGTCGAACAGCCACGCCGGAGCAGCAGCCATCCCCCCGATCGTCCATGACGTGTTGGGTCGCGGCGGCACACCGCTGTCGGCGCCGCTCCGGCACGGCATGGAGCGTCATTTCGGTCACGACTTCAGTGCCGTGCGCGTACACCATGACGCACTGGCGGACAGTTCCGCCCGTGCCGTGCACGCGCATGCATACACCGTCGGCAGCCATGTCGTGTTTGCCGGTGGCCAGTTTTCTCCGCAGACCCCGCCCGGCCACCGGCTGTTGGCACACGAGCTTGCCCATGTAGTGCAGCAACGGCGTTTGTCGGCGATGCCTGCCGGCATCGGCGAGGCGGGCTCCGCGCTCGAGCGCGAGGCCGACCACGCCGCGGACCAGGTCGTGAGGGGAGGTGGCACGCCGTCGCTGGGAGCAGCTTCGCAGATGCTGTTGCAGCGGCAGTCGGCCGACGAACCGGGCGTGCAGCGCGGAAACTGTCACGGCATCGATCTTTCGTTGCGTATCAACTCATTGTCAGGCGACGCGCCGCGCGCCGCGGCCACGGTGAGTCGGGTCGAGAGCATCAGCGCCAACGAGAAGCGGGTTGTGCTTGGCAGCGGCCAGCGCTACATCGTCACGCGCACCCCGTGGACCCGTTCCGGCGACGGGCCGGCGGCGCGCGCCAGCACCAGCGCGGATGCTGATCGCGAGCAGGCCTGGGTCGAGGTGGAGTGGTGTACCGGCGCCAGCGATGGTCGCATCAAGGTCGCCGCCAACGTGCCGGAGCAGGCCACCCAATTGCTGCTGAGCGCGATTCGCTCCGGTGGCGACGTGTCGGCGGCATGGGCGCAGGCCAGCATCACGCCCTCGGTGACCGG